>OJNH01002110.1_pt1 | contig 14333 bp, 13 predicted proteins | sample 1597361 | NCBI WGS metagenome assembly OJNH01 (sample SAMEA2452136, study PRJEB22498) | human gut metagenome | biome: human feces; feature: human gut; material: feces | place: Australia | collected 2012
ACGAGGGTACGCAAAGATACAAAATATTGTTTATCAGCCAATTATAAAATACAGATTTTTTGAGTGACGAAGTCAGGAAACAGGATAATATTAGTATTTCTATTCTACTCTTGCCATTTTTTTGGGCCAACCAAAAGTTTTGATGCTGGTATATTTTCTCCACAGGTTAAGGTGGCGTTTCTCAGGCACCCCATGACGCATAATATAGTCACGGGCACCTTGCAACATGCGTTCACCTACCTTGCCGTCAAGATGGGGGTCGTAGTTCTCAATTATCCATTTACGCATCTCGGTGTATTTGCCACCGTTGCCCATAACTTCGTTAAAAGCTTTACGAAGTTCTTGAGGCTGTTGCATGTTGTACCAATGCAAGTCCTTTGGCTTGGTAGCTGCACGCAGTGTTATCACCGGTTTGTCAAGGAGCAGTTCCTCGTAGATGGTAGATGACGTATCGCTGATCATCAAGTCGCTCATAAGCATATACTTGGTAACATTGAAATCATCTATCCAGATGATGTTGTCAACATCGTTGGCCAGTTGCTTATAGGTGTCGATATGTTCCTGTGCTGTCAACGGATGGAACTTCATAAGCAACACCACATCTTCGTTTCTGGCAAACTCGCATAGGGCATCCTTCATATAAGGCAATGAGGTCAGCGAAGGCGAGAATGTGGGAGCATAAAGCACCACCTTGCTCTTACCATACTGTTTCAGATAGTTCTCGCGCTCTGCATCAAAAGCGTGAAGGTTGTTGAATATCCAGTCCTGACGAGGCCAACCGGTCTCAAGCACCTCAAAGTCTTTGTATTTCTTTGCAAGACGCTCAAAACCCTTGGTAAAGAAAGGTCCCTGAGTGAAATAGGTGTCAAAGTAACGGCGTATGACCCAGTGGTCTTTCTTCTCGGCCGCATAACCATGGAAAACCTGTATCTTGACGCCCGACAAATAGTAAGGAACAATGTTGCCGGGCACGAAAATGGCATCAGGATGGAAGTCTTGGATGTCGTATATGGAATTGGTATATTTAACCTGATTGGCAAGTGGGAACTCTGGTATTCGCTTGGCGTGTACATACCACAGCACTTCGTTGCCGCCCTCTTCATCGGCCGCCTCCTGAATAGGTTCCAATATGCTCACCGCATATTTGTTTTCACAAAACAGACAGATTTTCATTTCTAAAGTGTTGTGCGTGATTAAAAAAGATGAGCAGGAACCATTTGACGTGCATTCTCAAAATCCTCTACGGTGTCAAGTTCGCAAGAGAACAAGTCTGTCACATCAAGTACAGAGAAACAGTGACCTTGCTTGGCAAGACGTTCAAACGCCACTTCGTAGAACACGTTCTCCAGATGTTCGTGGTTCATCATACCGTCAAGTTCCTTATATAATGCTGTAGTGTAGTCTACACCCATTCGTTCAATACCAAGGCTTTCGCCTATGGCATCAGCGGGGTTACATGTTTTGTTGAGTTCTACAATAGAGCCTTTGTCATCTACAATAACCTTTATCTCCTCTTCACCGAGAGGATGTTTGATGAGAGTCAATATGTTTGGTGACTTCTCTGCCAATATGCGTTTTATGATTTCGGGATCGTAGAGCAAGTCGCTGTCGAGCAACAAGGTATCACACCCCTCCACCTCCTTGCGTGCAAGCCACAAAGAATAGATATTGTTAGTAGAGTCGAACACTTCGTTAAAGATAAATGTTACCTTAAGATTTGGATAATGGCAGGCAACAAAACTTTCTATTTTTTCGCGCAGGAAACCCGTAACAATCACAAACTCATCTATGCCACTGGCAATTAGAGCATCGATAGAACGTTGCAACAAGCAACGCTCTCCTATTTTCAACAAGCACTTGGGAGTGTTTGCGGTAAGCGGGCGCAGGCGCGAAGCCATGCCTGCTGCAAGAATCAATGCTTTCATCTGTTTTAAGAACTACTTAGAATGTTGCAATGCTACACGTTTAATGGTGTCGCAAACCACTTGAGTTTGTTCGGGGCGTCCCAGAGTGATGCGGAGACAGTCCTCCAAACCAGGGTCGCCCATGAACTTAATCTTATAGTCCTCGGCAGCCAAAGCCTTTTGGAGGTCCTCTTTTATTTCAGCAGGATATTTAATCAAAATAAAGTTGGCTACCGACTTGTACACCTTGAAGCCTGGCATGTCGCCAAGTTCTTTCTTGTAGAGTTGGCGTCCCCACTCCATCTGGTCAGCCACGTGGCGATAGTGACTGTCGCTATCAAGCGCCGCAAGAGCCACACGCTCGCTGAAGCGGTTATAGCCAAGATATTTGTTGGCGTAGTTCATGAAATCCTCATGACCTTTGCCAATAAAGCCGAAGCCCATACGCAAGCCTGGCAGACCGTAGAATTTAGACAGAGTGCGGCTGATTATCAAGTTGGAATATTTATTAATGAGCGGAGCTATATACGTAGTGTCCATGCAGATAAACGAAGCATAAGCCTCGTCAATCAAAACCATCGTGTCGGAGGGGATCTGTTCCATTATGCGACCGATCTCTTCACTCGAAAGGCTGTTGCCAGTCGGGTTGTTGGGCGAGGCCAGAAGAAGCATACGTGGGTGTATGCGGTTGGTATATTCAATCACTTCGTCAACGTCATAAGCAAAGGTGTCGCCTGTTTCGTGAAGGGGGTACATCTCTGCCTTACCACCACATTCGCTCGCCACACGGTTGTAGTACCACCACGAAAACTGTGGAATCATTATAGTGTTGGTTTTACCTGTCATAAGGTAGTAGTGTACGGCAGTCTTGAGGATTTCCTCGCCACCATAGGCCAACAACACCTGTTCTTCTGGTATGCCGTAGATTTCGGAGAGTTTGACTGAAACAACACTTTTCTTCCCCTCATCGTAGATGCGGGTATAGAAACACAGTTCTTTAGGGTCGAAAGTCTTTATCGCCTCAACAACCTTTTGTGATGGCTCAAAATTAAACTCATTTCTGTCTAAGTAATTCATTGTATTGTGTATGTTTTGTTTTTATTTCTTGTGTTTAAAAAGCTTCGAGAAGCGTTTACGCCTACGCCACTTAAGGTCGTGAAGGCGTTTTTGTGCCACGGCACTTTTGGCAAACGCCTCTATATCTTTAATGTTGCGCGCTGCGGCATAGGCACGTATCACATATTCAAACAGGTCTATTCTTCCAGTAAACCTCGTAAGGTTTTCAATGCACTCCTTCTGTGGAATATCGTTGCCACAGTCATAGAACTTCATGCGGTTTATGTCGATTACCTCAAACCGATAGTTTCCTGCCGAGTCTGTGTCATACAACACATTTGTATCGTTGAGGTCGTGATGCAACACGCCTTTGGAATGTAATGTCGCCACAAATTGTCCGAAAGCCGTGGCAAGCTTGCGGTTCCAGTCATCACGGTCAACCTCGCTCTCTATACTCCTAAGACTGGTAGCCTCACTGATGTAGTAGGCATCAACTAACCATGGGCCATGCCTAAACTCCACAAAAGCAACAGGCTCTGGAGTAGGAAGGTCCATTGCTCTAAATTTTAGTCCATTATTATAAGCTTTGCGAGCCTTATGTATCCTAATGGCATAAATCAATTTTTGTATAAAGTTAGCATGTTTAAAGCGTTTAATAACAATCTTGCGTTGGTTATTTTCATCGTCTTTATAGTTAAAGATTTTTATCACATTACGCTTGTCCCACAACACATCACCCCGCAAATCAAAACTTTCAGGCAGCTTGTCTATAATCTGCACTAACTGAGCATAGTTATCATACGGAGCATTTATTACACACGTTTTCATTTTTGTAATTGATTATGGTTAGCATCAGAAACAACCATTTTCTCTCTAAGTTTATTCTCTATTATTTTAGAAATCATTATTATTTCATACAAAGCCACCATATGAGCCTTTATTATTCCTCTTTTTCCTTCCATAATCGAACACTGTATAAGCAAGCAACGTAAAAAAAACCACATGGGACGAAATAAGATCGTGCATATTCCATATTGTTTCATCAAACGTTTGCTTATTTCGTAATTAGTATATTGATTAATTTTTTCTACACGTTGCTGTATATTTGCATCGTAAAGATGGTACAGACACACATTTTTACGTTTTGTTCTGATATATTCAACCTTTCCTTCCACATGCGGACGCCGATGAATTACAGGAGGCCAATCAACCTTATCACGCTTAAGCAACCTCAACTGATAATCATTTGAAGACCTAATAATTTTTCCCAAGAACATATTACGACGAGGTACAAACAACCCCTCTGGACAGTCACCACGTCCAACTCGCTTGTAAAGGTATTCTCTTAGCTCCACTGGCACGATTTCATCGGCATCAACCACAAGAATCCATTCATTTAGAGCTGACTGTATTGCGAAATTTCTTGCAGGCTCACAAATAGATAAAGTTCCCTTAGGATACGTAACAACCTTGCACCCCATTTCTTGTGCAATTGCCACAGTTCTATCAGTACTTTGCATATCACACACCACGACTTCATCAAAGTCCTTAACACTTTCCAAGACTTTTTTTAAATCTTTTTCTGCATTATACGTATTGATTACTACAGAAATTTTTGCGTTTGTGCTGTTCGCCATATTCAATTAATTATTATCACTGTCACATTCAACTTTTCTGCCAACGTTCACTTGCCTGTTGGCACTAATTTATACAATTTGTCAGACGGGCGAACCTTTTCAGGTACAGGAATGGACACACGCCATCCTTTCTCTGCATGGTCCACTGGTTGCAAATCGTAGCGTATCTCATCGGCATTGAGGAACAGTGCCCCCGTCGTTGGTCCGGTGATAAGCAGTTTGTCATCTTTATCGAGGGTGTTTGCCTCAAGCATAAACTCAGCCACCCCGATTTTTGAGAAATACTTGATGCCCTTGCCCACATAGACTTTTCTTTCCGTAGCCGAAGAGCCGTACTCCTTATTCCATTCACCGAGACGTTGGCCAAGATAGTAGCCGTCCCAGAAGCCACGATTAAAGACCGTTTTGAGACGTTCATCCCATTGGTCTTTCATAGCTTCAGTTATCGTTCCTTCTAAGGCGGCTTCAAGAGCTTGCTTGTAACACTGCACCGTAGTGTAGACATATTCGGGGCCACGAGCGCGTCCCTCTATTTTAAAGACTTTGACCCCAGCCTTTACCATGCGGTCTACAAACCTGATTGTCTTGAGATCCTTGGGCGACATGATGTATTTATTGTCCACATCAAGCTCCACCCCTGTTTCACGATCCCTCACAGTGTAGCTCCGGCGACATACTTGGAGGCAGGCTCCACGATTGGCGCTATAGCCCAGATTATTCAGGCTGAGATAGCACTTGCCACTTATTGCCATACATAGAGCACCGTGGCAAAACATTTCTATCCTCACCCTCTGACCATTAGGTCCGAGAACGTTTTGTTCATCTATTTGCCGGGCGATTTCTGACACCTGTCCCATGTTGAGCTCGCGGGCCAACACTGCAACGTCGGCAAACCGTGCATAGAATTTCAATGCTTCGATGTTGCTGATGTTAAGTTGTGTGGAGAGGTGTATCTCCTGCCCTATAGTGTTGCAGTATTGCAACACAGCCACATCGCTTGCTATAATCGCAGAAATGCCGCTGGTCTTAGCCGCATCACATATTGAACGCATCAACTGAAGGTCCTCTCCATAGATAATGGTGTTGACCGTAAGGTAACTCTTCACACCAGCTTCCTTGCATCGGCCGACTATGGCATCAAGGTCGTTGACAGTGAAGCGCGCCGCCGAATGTGCCCGCATGTTTAGACTCTCGATGCCAAAATAGACAGAGTCGGCCCCAGCCTTGATGGCAGCGGCCAACGACTCCCACGAGCCCGCAGGCGCCATAATCTCATAGCCCTTGCTTCTGTAATCCATTATATACACTGGCTTATTTTGGCAAAGGTACTAATAAATCTTAAGAAATGCATCATCTACACGGCTCTTTTGCACCTATCCAAGCATCATTTGCCTGCAACACCATGCCAGTCAGACAGTCTCGTATTATTCCAGACAAATATCATAGTGACGCAGCGCATCACCCAACACTACAAAGAAATGAGGCCTATTTGGGGCGGTTCTTTGTCCAAATTTATGTTTTTTAGCATCAATCTTACTGCAACCATACAAAAAAAACAGTACCTTTGTACCTTAATACATGCATACATTCTATGATGACTACCATACAGAGAGTTACCACAAAGGGCGACCTCAGAAAATTTGCAAGATTTAACTACCATCTATATAAAGGAAACCCATACTCCGTGCCAGACCTTTATTCTGACATCATGAGGACATTCAGCAAAGACCGGAACCCGGCATTCAAGTTCTGCGAAGCCGAATATTTCCTTGCATATCAGAACAACAGAATTGTAGGCAGGGTGGCGGCCATAATAAACCACAAAGCCAACGCTGCTTGGAACAAGAAAGCCGTTAGGTTTGGCTGGATAGACTTCATCGACGACCCCGATGTGAGTCGCTCACTGATTAAAGCGGTAGAACAGTGGGGGCTCAACAAAGGCATGACCGAAATAGAGGGGCCACTCGGATTTACTGACTTCGACGCAGAGGGGACACTCATTGAGGGCTTCGACCAACTTAGCACCATGTCAACCATCTACAACTACCCATACTACTCTGTCCACTTCGAGCATATGGGCTTCAGCAAGGCAATGGACTGGATAGAGATGAAACTTGCGGTGCCAGAGAAGTTGCCAGAGCAGTACGAGAAAATAGCTCAGGTGGTGAAGCATCGCTACAACCTCCACATACGCAAGCTTAAAAACATCAAAGAAATAAGGCAGACGGGCATCGGCCACAGCATTTTCAAACTCATCAATGAAGCATACAAGCCCCTTTATGGGTTTTGCGAACTTTCTGATGAGCAGATAGAGCTTTACATCAAAGAATATCTGCCAGTGATTGACCTACAGATGGTAACATTGGTGGAAAACGAAGACAACGAGTTGGTCGGCGTGGGCATATCGATGCCATCGCTGTCGGTTGCTCTCCAGAAAGCAAAAGGCAAACTGTGGCCTTTCGGGTGGTGGCACCTGCTAAAGGCTCTGTTTCTCAAGAAACCACCGATTCTCGACCTCCTCCTTGTAGCCGTCAAGCCTGAATACCAGGGCAAAGGCGTCAACGCTCTGCTGTTTGCCGACCTTATCCCCATCTACATTGCCAAAGGATTCAAATGGGGAGAGACAAACCTCGAGCTTGAGGTGAACAAGAAAGTGCAGTCGCAATGGCAATACATCGACAGCCACATCCACAAGCGCCGGCGCTGCTACACCAAGCCACTCACCGACTGACAGAGGGCGCACAGACATGCAACCGCAACACCAGAATACTCATACAACACTCTATACGACAACCATGGCAGAAACTAAAGTAAACAACTACGGCGACGAGTCCATCGTACATCTTGAAGGCGTGGAACACATCCGACGCCGCCCCGGCATGTATATCGGCAGACTGGGCGATGGCTCTAACCGAGAGGATGGCATCTATGTGCTGCTAAAGGAAACCATCGACAACAGCATCGACGAGTTCAACGAGGGCTATGGAAAGCGCATTGACGTGGAGATAGAGGAAAGCCGCAGCGCCATGGTGAGAGACTACGGCCGTGGCATCCCTTTGGGTGGCCTTATTCCAGCTGTGAGCCAACTCAACACCGGAGCCAAATACGACACCTCGGTATTCACGGCCAGCGTGGGTCTCAACGGTGTGGGTCTGAAGGCAGTCAACGCCCTGAGCCGCTTGTTTGTGGCAAGGAGCCACCGCGACGGAAAGTTCCATGAGGCCACATTCGAATACGGCAAACTTATCAACGACGTGTCAGGCGACACTGAGGAAGAAGACGGTACTTACATCTATTTTGAGCCAGACCCCCAACAGTTCAAAAACTTCAAGTTCAGGGCAGAGTATGTAGAGTTCATGCTCCGCAACTACACTTATCTCAACACTGGGCTTTCCATCTACTATAACAACCGGCGCATCGTCAGCCGCAACGGACTTGAAGACTTGCTCAACGACAACATGACAGCCACCCCCATCTACAACATAATACACCTTAGAGGAGACGGCATCGACATCGCCTTTACCCACGCCAACCAAAACGGCGAAGAATACTACTCCTACGTCAACGGACAGCACACCACACAAGGAGGCACACACCAGAGTGCATTAAAAGAACACCTCGCCCGTACTATCAAGGAGCATTTCGGCAAAAACTATGAGCCGGTTGACATACGCAACGGCCTTGTGGCCGCCATCGCCATAAGGGTCATTGAACCGATGTTTGAGAGTCAGACCAAAATAAAACTCGGCTCACTAACCATGGCCCCCGAAAAAGACAGCAAGGGCAACCCCTTTCCGCTCTCCGGCGTCAGCGTAAACAAGTTTGTCGGCGACTTTATAAAGAAGAACGTTGACAACTATCTGCACATGCACCCCGAAGTGGCAGAGGACATGCAGAAGAAGATACAGGAATCCGAACGCGACCGTAAGGCCATGGCAGGCATAGTGTCGAAAGCCGCCAAGGAGAGAGCCAAGAAGATCAACGTCAACAACCCCAAGCTGCGCGACTGCATCATACACCTCAACGACCCTCTGCCCAAAAGCAGGAAAGGCACTGTCAACACCGACGACGACCCGCGCCTCGACACCGCCATATTCATAACAGAGGGACTGTCGGCAAGCGGCTCAATCACCAAATGCCGAGACGCTAAGACACAGGCCGTGTTCAGTCTGCGCGGAAAGCCCTACAACAGTTTCGGTGAGACAAAAGAACTGGTATACAAAAACGAGGAGTTCAATCTGCTGCAGGCCGCCCTCAACATCGAAGACGGACTCGATGGCCTGAGATACAACAAGGTAATAGTAGCTACCGATGCCGATGTCGATGGTATGCACATCAGACTGCTGATGTTAACATTCTTCCTGCAGTTCTTCCCAGAACTGATAAAGACAGGGCATGTCTATATTTTGCAGACACCGCTGTTCAGAGTGCGCAACAACAAAAAGCGAAGCACCGCCAAAAACCTCTCTACAAAGATTGATGACAATGCTGCAGGTGCCGCCATCCTCCGAAAACGTGACAGCAACCAACGCTCGGAATACACCACACGCTATTGCTATTCGGAGGAAGAACGCACCAATGCTATCCGAGAACTCGGCCCCGACCCACAGATAACACGCTTCAAAGGTCTCGGAGAAATCTCACCCGATGAATTCAAGGAGTTTATCGGCCCGCAGATAAGGTTGGAGCAGGTGAGCCTGCACAAGACTGACCAAGTGCAGGAACTGCTAAGCTACTACATGGGCAAGAACACGCCCGAGAGGCAAAACTTCATCATCAACAACCTCGTAATAGAAGAAGACAAACCCGACGAAGACTTCACCGAAGAATAAATAATAACCCCATGCGTGGTGTGGCATCTACCTCCCGCTCCACCGCAAACCTACAGACTCGTCTATGAAGACCGCACTATTCCCAGGGTCATTCGACCCCTTCACCATAGGCCACGCCGACATCGTGGCACGGGGGCTCAAGATATTCGACAGGGTCATCATCGCCATCGGTGAGAACTGCAATAAAACCCCGTTTCAAAATCTGGAAAACCGCCACCGCACTGTCAAGACACTATATTCCTCCGACCCACGGGTGGAGGTCGTCACTTACCACGGACTCACCGCTGACCTCGCTGCAAAATGCCAGGCCGACGCCATTCTGCGCAGTGTGCGCTCGCTCAAGGACTATGAATACGAACGCGACATGGCAGATATCAACCAACAACTCAACGGCACGGAAACCGTGCTGCTGTTCTGCAGACCAGAACTGGCATCCGTCAGTTCAAGCACCGTCAGAGAGCTACACAGCTTCGGAAAGGATATCACACCGTTTCTGCCACACAAACAAGACTGATCGTCTGCTGTGCAGACAAACATCATATACAACACTACAACACAATGAAGATTCTCTACACCCTGATAGCCGCCATGTGCATAGTCGCAGCATCAACTGCCAAAGCACAAAGCGAAAAGGACCGCAACGACCTTGACCTCGCCCTTCGCAAACTTGCCACAGCCCACATGGCAATAAAGGCGCTCTATATTGATACCACAAACACGGCCATACTGACCGACGAAGCCATCAAGGCCATGCTGGCACAACTCGACCCACACAGCAGCTATTCCAACGCTGAAGAGACCCGAAAGTTCACCGAACCGCTCAACAGCAACTTTGAAGGCATCGGCGTGCAGTTCAACATCCTCAACGACACGCTCGTGGTGGTGCAGACAGTGGCGAAGGGACCGTCCGAAAAGGCCGGCATACTTGCCGGAGACCGCATTGTTGCAGTCAACGACACCGCCATTGCCGGAGTCAAGATGCCACGCGACATCATCATGAAGAAACTGCGTGGGGCCAAGAACACCGTTGCCGAACTCGACATCTGCCGCCGTGGTGTGAAAGAGACCCTCCGCTTCAAGGTGGTAAGGGATAAAATTCCTCTCCACTCCGTAGATGCAGCCTACATGATACGCCCCGGCATAGGCTTCATCCGCATCAGCAGCTTTGCAGCAACCACACGCAATGAAGTGCGCGATGCTATCCGGAAACTGAAGAAAGAAGGCATGGAAAGCCTCATTCTCGACTTGCAACAAAACGGAGGAGGCTACCTTGAAGCCGCCAACGGTGTAGCAAGCGAATTTCTAAACAAGGGAGACCTCGTGGTGTATACCGATGGGCGCGCCGTACCAAGACAGACTCTTACAGCTTTGGGCGACGGACTGTTTACCGACGGACGAGTGGCAGTACTGGTTGACGAATACACCGCCTCGGCAGCCGAAATAGTCAGTGGGGCGATACAGGATCACGACAGAGGAGTCATCGTCGGACGCCGCACCTTCGGCAAGGGCCTTGTGCAACGTCCCATCGACCTGCCCGATGGCAGCATGATACGCCTCACGGTGTCACACTACTATACCCCATCCGGACGCTGCATACAGAAGCCCTACAAGAAAGGCAAGAAAACAGACTACGATGACGACATCATGAAGCGCTACAACAGTGGGGAACTGATGCACGCCGACAGCATACACTTCGCCGACTCACTGAAATGCTACACTCTCAAGGAGAAACGCACCGTCTATGGCGGAGGTGGCATCATGCCCGACTACTTCATACCGCTCGACACCACGGTCTACACCAAATACTACCGCAGCCTGAGTCGCAAGAACATCATACTCAACGCCTACATGACATACTTCGACAACAACCGCCGACAGCTCACCTCAACCTACAAGGACTTCGGTAAGTTCAAGAGCAACTTCGAAGTGCCGGCCGAACTAATTGACACCATCATTGCAGAAGGCAAGAAGATGGAGGTGACGCCCAAAGACGACACCGAACTGTCACAGACCGTGCGCACCATCAAAAAGACGCTTAAAGGACTCGCCGCCCGCGACATCTGGGACATGTCGGAGTATTTTGCCATCATCAACGACGACAGCGACACTGTAAACAAAGCCATCGAACTACTACAGAAAAATAATTAGAACACCCCCAAAATGAAAGACACCTTCGACATCAGAGCGCAACAAGACGCCATCCCCACAGACAAAGACTACGAGAACGCACTACGCCCGCTAAACTTCAGCGACTTCAACGGCCAGAACAAAGTGGTGGACAACCTCAAGGTTTTTGTGGAAGCCGCCAAGTACCGTGGCGAACCTCTTGACCACACCCTGCTCCACGGCCCTCCCGGACTGGGCAAGACCACTCTGAGCAACATTATTGCAAACGAACTCGGCGTGGGTTTCAAGATAACCTCTGGCCCCGTGCTCGAGCCGGGAGACCTGGCAGGTCTGCTCACTTCGCTTGAACCCCACGACGTGCTCTTCATCGACGAAATACACCGCTTGTCACCATTGGTGGAAGAATACCTCTACTCGGCCATGGAGGACTACCGCATTGATATCATGATCGACAAGGGCCCCTCAGCACGCTCCATACAGATCGAGCTCAACCCATTCACCCTCGTGGGAGCCACCACACGAAGCGGCCTGCTCACCGCACCGCTCAGAGCACGCTTCGGCATCAACCTACATCTGGAATACTACGATGCCGACACACTCAAAACCATCATCATGCGCTCAGCCTCCATTCTTAACGTGGAGATTGACGGCAAGGCGGCAGCAGAGATTGCCGGACGTTCACGCGGCACACCACGCATCGCCAACGCACTGTTGCGACGTGTGAGAGACTTCGCCCAAGTCAAAGGCAACGGACGCATTAACCTGCCCATCGCACATCTCGCACTTGAAGCCCTCAACATCGACAAGTTCGGGCTTGACGAAATCGACAACAAAATTCTAAGCACCATAATCGACAAGTTCGGCGGAGGACCGGTGGGGCTCACAACCATTGCTACCGCTATCGGCGAAGACCAAGGCACTGTGGAGGAAGTCTACGAACCATTCCTTATCATGGAGGGCTTCATAAAGCGTACACCACGCGGACGCCAAGCCACATATCTCGCCTACAAACATCTGGGGCGAAACAGCCAGAGAAGCGACCAGTCAGACCTCTTCGACCGCCAACCCGAACTGTTTGACTGATTACATGACAGTGCCTCGCACAGCATTCAAACAAACACCACAACTTGTACAAACAACGTAACCTATGGTATCCTATCAATCCGAGAACACCGCTTTTCCAAAAATCAAGCGACGACAGACAACCTCATGGCTAAGGCAGGTGGCCGCCACCTACGGCATGACTATCGGCGACGTGGCATACATATTTTGCGATGACACCAAAATTCTCGAAGTAAACCGCCAATACCTGAACCACGACTACTATACCGACGTCATAACTTTTGACTACACCGAGGGGGCCACCATCAACGGTGACATCTTCATAAGCCTTGACACCGTCAGGAGCAACTCCGAACGGTTAAACACGCCCTACAATGAAGAACTTCACCGCGTCATGGCGCACGGCATCTTGCATCTATGTGGCATCAACGACAAGGGACCGGGAGAGCGCGAAATTATGGAAAATGCAGAAAATAAAGCTCTTTCTCTTAAAAAATTATAAAATTCTGCACTTTTTCTTTGTACGAAAAGGAAACTATTGTACCTTTGCTTGTAAAAAAAAGTTCTCGCTTATTTTTTATTTAACACAAACAAGAAAAACAATTAGATTATGAAACATCCAGAAGCATTGCCTTTCGGCTTGGACGAGAAAGAATTGAACGCACGCCTTGAGCAGCGTCTTGACACCCTTGCAAAAGAAACACAGTTCTACCTTCGCAAGGATATATCATTGAACGAGATTGCAGACCTCCTTGTAACAAACCGCACATACGCTTCACGTATGATTAACAACGTTAAGGGCTGCAAATTCAACGAGTATGTCAACCGTCTACGTCTCCAGAAAGCAGAAGAGCTCTTTACTGACAAGGACTATATGAACTCCCACAGCATCCGCGACCTCGCTTCAGACTGCGGCTTTGCATCGGTAAGCACATTCCGTCGCGCATTCTCTAAGAAATTTGACAACACCCCTCTCTCTTTCGTTAAGCGAAACGGATACAGAGAATAACAACACACACCGGGGGCTCACCCCAAGGTGTAGAGACAAACAAAACAGCACTGCGGCAGATTTGGATGCTCCGAATCTGCCGCAGTGCTGTTTTAAACCTATTCGGGCGTTAGGACTTATTGAATTTTGGGGCTAACTTGGCATATCCGAGAACAACCCTATTTTGCAGGCTTCGACAGAATCGCTTTATATCGCATGGGGTCGGCAAGCAGTTCTGCAGCAGCACGAACCTGCTTGTCTCCTTTAAGCAGGTTTTCCATTATGCCGGCTGTGTAATAGTATCTGTCGCAGATGGCAGAAGCCAGACGCTCCTTCATGGCCCCCTTGTTGCGACGTAGCACTTCGCCCATGTCGGGCTTCATGTCTTTCTTCAGGTTTTCCACCTTGTCGAGCGTTTCCTTCGGCATCCCCTCCGCCTTCATCATGTCGTGCAGACGGTCAACCAACTTGAGGCTGACATACTCGGGCGAGAAGTCAGATGCCGTCACCTGCCGCACAAAGTCATCATAATCCTCATCCGAAACAACAAAATCCTTTGCAGGGGCAATGGAGTCACGACCCAGACAATAGCCCGTAACATAATCGAAGAACTCATCACTCGCGCAAAGATACTCCAGATTGGCGGGTAGCGTGTCACCTTTCACTTCTACATCGGGCGTGATGCCTCCGCCGTCCCTTACAGGTCGGCCTGCCTCCGTATAGAACA
>OJNH01002111.1_pt1 | contig 14327 bp, 14 predicted proteins | sample 1597361 | NCBI WGS metagenome assembly OJNH01 (sample SAMEA2452136, study PRJEB22498) | human gut metagenome | biome: human feces; feature: human gut; material: feces | place: Australia | collected 2012
ATTTTACTATTATTATTATTTGTTAAATTCAAAATAGAGGAGGAAAAAATATAGAAAGTAAAGTATTAAAATTAAAAGAATTAATAAACAGTGAGGACAAAGAATTAATAAAAGAAATATTTAATAAAGAATTAAACTTAAAAATAAAAGAAATTAAATATGACAAAAATATACAATTATCAAACATTTCAGAATATGAGTTTGAATTAGTAAAAGTAAAAGCAATTATAGAAACTAATGAAGAAGTAGAAATGTATTTAAAAATGATAAAAAATAGTAGAATAAAAGAATCTATATTTTGCTATTGGTGTACAATATATGAAGAAGAATTATTTAAAACAAAAGAAATTGAAAATATAATAAACAAAGTTTTAATTTCAGAATTAAACAAAACAAAATATCATAAAAGAGTATTTTTAACGATCGAAAATAACCAGACACAAATATTAGAAACAGGTACAGAAATCAATTTTATTGAAATATTTAATTATATAGAAGAAAAGAAAAAAGAAAAAAATCAATTAGAAAGATTATATAAATATTTTGAAAAAAATAATGATGATGTTTTGTTAGTAGGAATAAAAATGAATAGAAACCAAGAGGAATAATATGGTATTGATTTTTCGGACAAACTCTAGTATAATAAAAAAAGAAATTTATATAAGGAGGAATGAAAAATGGAATATAGATATACACCTCAAGGTGTTTGTTCAATGCAAATGATTTTCGAGATAGATAATAATATAATAAAAAGTTTAAAAATTATAGGAGGTTGTCCAGGAAACACTATAGGAGTTTCAAGATTAGTAGTTGAAAAAAGTGTTGATGAAGTAATTGAAATGTTAAAGGGCATACCTTGTGGTTCAAGAGGAACATCTTGTCCAGATCAAGTAGCAATAGCTTTGGAAGAATATAAAAAAAGTCATTAAATAAGTTAACACTTTATAAAAAAGAAGTGCACTATTTATATAATGCACTTCTTAATATAAAATTTTTAATATAAAATTTTTAATATAAATCTTTTTCAGATATATTTGAATTATTTTCAGAATCTTTATTTCCAGTCTCTATATTCATATAAGGTAAAATTTCAGAAAGCATTTTTCCAGCAGTAGGTGCAGCAATTTGACCACCATTATGATTAACACCTTCACCTGGATTTTTTAAAATAACAAGTAAAACTATTTTTGTATTTTCAACAGGTGAGATTGCTAAAAATGAAGCAACATATCCATCTGAAGAACCATTAATAGGTTCAGATGTTCCTGTTTTTCCACCAACAGAATAGCCAGACATATTATCTTTAACACTATCATCATATTTAACTTTTTTTCCAGTACCAACTTCTACAACAGATTCCATCATCGAAGCAACTTTATCAGCAGTTTCTTTAGAAAATACTTGACGAACTTCTTGAGTATTAAATGTTGTTATTTCTCCAGTATCAGTATTTGTAATATGGTCTACAATTTGAGGTTGTAGTAAAACACCATCATTAGCAATAGCTGATGCAGCAGTAATCATTTGAATAGGTGTAATAGTAAAACGTTGTCCAAAGGACATTGTTCCTAACTCATGTGGTTTAATTTTATTTATATCATAAAATATTCCACCATTTTTGGGTTCACCTGAAATAGAAATTCCAGTTTTAGTAAAAAATCCAAGTGCATCATAATATTTATAAGAACGTTCAGCTCCAATTCTTAATCCTAAGTCAACAAATGCAGGGTTACAAGAGTTTTCTAATGCTTGTCTTAATGATTGTGCACCATGTGAATTAGGATATTTATGACATTGAATTGGTCTAGGTTCACCCTGAATAGAATAAGAACCTGTGCAGTTAAATGTTACAGTATCTGTATCTACAATATTTTCTTCTAAAGCTATTGCTGAAGTAACAATTTTAAAAACTGAGCCAGGTTCGTAAGTGTCGGTAATTGCTTTTGGTGTCCACATTCTATATAGTGATTTACTTTTATCTTCAGAAGAAAGAGAATCCCAAGTTTTTGCTAAATATGAGTTTGGTGTATTTTGATCATTACAGTCATAATTAGGATAATCTGCCATAGCAAGAATTTTTCCAGTAGATGGATCCATTGCGATTGTTATACCACTTTCACATTTATATTCATCAACAGCTTCAGCGAGATGTTTTTCTACTATACTTTGGATGTTTGAATCTATTGTTAATGTGATGTCATAACCATTTTCGGCTGCTATATATGTTTGATTAGAATTTGCTATTTCTGATTGACTAGCGTCTTTTAAACTAACAGATCTTCCAGCAGTACCACTAAGGAAAGAATTCCAAGATGATTCAATACCTGCTAATCCTTGATTATCAGCACCAACAAAACCTATAATTGTAGATGCTAAAGTTTTATATGGGTATGAACGAGAAGTTGTTTCTTCAAAACTGATACCTGTTGTAAATTTCAATTCCTTTTTCCAGTTGTTTATTGCATCAATTTTGTCCTGTTCAACTTCAGAAGATATAAGAACTTTATCTGTAGAAGAAGTAATTTGGGAATATAGTTCATTATAGTCTAATTCTAAAATTGAAGATAATCCTTGTGCAACTATTGATTTATTATTATTTTCTTTTATAAGTGATGGAGTAATATACACTTTATCTGTTTCATAACTAATTGCTAATGGATTACCGGTAGAATCATATATTGTGCCTCTCTTAGCAGATATAGTTTCAGTTAAAGTTTGTTGGGAGGTTGCAAGTGTTTGTAAGTAATTTCCGCTAATAAATTGCAAGAAACCAACTCGTATAATTAAAGCAAACATAAATATTAAGATAATAATTAAAACACTAATTATTTTTTTCCTAGAAATTTTATTTGTAACATTTATATCACTTTTGGGTTTTGTTATTTTTCTTTTGGATTTTGTATTTTTTTTCTTATTCATAATATCACCATTCTTTTGTTAAAAATTTAGATATATTTTATAATAAAATATTACAAAAATCAATAAAAAAACTTAAATTTTAGGAGGGAAAACATGTTATCAAAAATAAAATCAATAGCACTAAATGGGTTGGATGGAAATTTAGTAGAAATTCAAACAGATATAAGTAATGGAATACCAGAGTTTGAAATTGTGGGATTGCCTGATACTACAGTGAAGGAGGCTAAAAAAAGAATACAAACAGCTATTAAAAATTCTAAAATAGAATTTCCTAATAAAAAAATTTTAATTAATTTAGCTCCAGCCAATATTAGGAAAGAGGGAAGTAGTTTTGATTTAGCAATGGCTACACGGAATACTAATTGCTATGGGTATTATTTCACAAATAGATATAAGTAAATTAGCGAGTACAATATTTATAGGAGAACTTTCTTTAGATGGAAAGATAAATAGAACAAATGGAGTATTACCAATGTGTATAGAAGCAAAAGAACTTGGAATAAAAACTGTTATATTGCCAAAGGCAAATGCAAATGAAGCAACAATTATTTCAGAACTTGATATTATACCTGTTTCTAATATAGAAGAATTGGTTAAACATTTAAATAATGAAAAACAAATAAAAAAATATGTGATAAATAATTATAATCTAAAAGAAAAATATAATATTGATTTTTCAGAGGTTAAAGGTCAAGACAATGTGAAAAGAGCATTAGAAGTAACTGCAGCAGGAGGTCATAATTGTATTATGATAGGAAGCCCAGGTTCTGGAAAAACAATGATGGCAAAAAGATTAGTTACAATTTTACCAGAATTAACATTAGAAGAAAAAATGGAAATTACTAAGATACATAGTATTTCTGGAGAACTAAGAAAAGATGGACTAGTAACTAATCGACCATTTAGAATGCCACATCATACTGTTCCAATAGGAACTATGATAGGAGGAGGAAGAATACCACAGCCTGGAGAAATAAGTTTAGCACATTATGGAGTGTTATTTTTAGATGAGTTGACAGAATTTAATAGAAATATTTTGGAATCATTAAGAGAGCCATTAGAAAATAGAGAAATAATAATAAACCGATTAAGTGGAAATTATCGATATCCATGTAATTTTATGTTTGTTGCAAGTATGAATCCGTGTCCATGTGGGTATTATGGTGATGAAGAAAAGGAATGCAAATGTACACAACAAGAAATACATAGATATTTAAGAAAGATAAGTGGTCCATTACTGGATAGAATAGATATACAAATACAAGTTAAAAGACCTAAATATGAAAAAGTTAGTTCTAGAGAAAGAGTAGAAAATTCAGATGAAATACGTAGGAGAGTTAATAAAGCAAGGAAAATACAATTAGAAAGATACAAAAATTATGAAATTTATTCAAATGCAGAACTTACAACAAAAATGGTAGCTGAATTTTGTAAGTTAGACATTAAAAGCGAACAATTATTAGAAAATGCATTCAAAAAATTCAAATTAAGTGTTAGAGCATATGAAAGGATTTTAAAAGTTGCAAGAACAATAGCAGATTTAGATGGAAAGGTTGATATAGAATTTATGCACATTGCAGAAGCAATTCAATTTAGAGGTCTAGATAAAATTATAAATTGATGATATAGGAGGTGATAAAAAGATGAGACCAATTATAATTGAGTATGCAAGTAAATTATATCCTGAAATATTAAGAAATATAAAAAATCCACCATCAAGATTATATGCATTAGGAAATATAGAAATTTTAAATAAACATGGTATTGCTGTTGTAGGTTCTCGTACAAATACACAATATGGTGAAAAAATGTGCAAAATTTTTGTGAAAAATTTAGTAGATTATAATATAAATATTATAAGTGGATTAGCATTTGGAATAGACAGTATTGCACATTCAACATGTGTTAAGAATTTAGGAAATACTATTGCTGTTTTACCATCTGGATTGGAAAACATTTGTAAGGTTACAAATAAAACATTGATAAATGATATCATTAATAATAATGGTGTTATTATATCAGAATATGAAAATTCGGTAATGGCAAATTCTAAAAAATTTCTTGAAAGAAATAGAATTGTTGCAGGATTAGGATTAGGAACATTAGTGGTAGAAGCGGGATATAGAAGTGGAACAAGTGTTACTGCAAGATATACTCATCAAAATAAAAAGCCTGTATTTTGTATACCAAGTAGTTTAGAAAATAATAAAGGAAAAACTACAAATATTCTTATTCAACAAGGAGCAAAATTGGTCACTTCTGCAGATGATATAATAAAAGAAATTTATAAAAATAATCCGAAAATTCATTTAGTAAAAAAAGAAAGAAAAGTAAAAGACAATGGACTTAATATTTCTCCAGAATTATTAAAAATATATAATGAAATAAATGATATTCCAAAAGATATTAATCAGATAGCCAAAAGAGTCAAAAGTTCAATTAGTGAAGTGAATTATAAAATTATGATATTACAATTAGAAGATAGAATAATAGAATTGCCAGGACAAAGGTTTATTAGAAACAATAATAGTGATTAGATAAAGGAAGGAAAAAAAGAATGAATAAAAGAAAATTTGGTATAATAGGTGAAAAGATTGCTAAAGGTTATTTAGAAAATAAAGGATATGAAATATTAAAAACTAATTTTTATACAAAAGTAGGAGAAATAGATATAATATCAAAAAAGGATAATAGTATTATATTTTTTGAGGTAAAAACCAGAAGTAATTTAAAATATGGTACTCCAGCTATGTCTGTTAATAAGGTAAAAAAGAAACATATAAAAAATGTTGCAAAAATTTATATTCATACTAATAAACTATATAAATATGATATTAGATTTGATGTAATTGAAATTATTATAAAAAATGGAAAATGCAAGATTAATCATATTGAGAAGATTATGTAAAACCTTGACAAAAATCCAGAAAATTATGTATAATTAACAAGTAAAAAGAGATTATTGTTTATAGGTAGAACATAATAAAAACCTAAATAAATTATTAAGGAAGCTATAAATGAATATATTAGAAGAAACGAAAAGCATAATGAAAAAGTATAATATAAGAGCAAATAAGAGTTTAGGACAAAATTTTTTAATTAATAATGAAGTTGTTGAAAATATAGTAAGTAGCAGTGAATTAACAAAAGAAGACATGGTAATAGAAATAGGACCAGGGTTAGGAACTTTAACTAAATATTTATTAAAAGAGGCTGGAAAAGTTTTATGCATAGAATTAGATAATAAAATGATAGGAATTTTAAAAGAAAGATTTTCTGGATATAATAATTTTGAAATAATAAATGCAGATGTATTAAAAGTAAATCTTAATAAAATTATAAATGAAAACAAAAAATCAGAAAATATAAAAAAAATAAAGATAGTAGCAAATTTACCATATTATATAACAACACCAATAATAATGAAATTACTTGAAGAAAAACTTGACATTGAAAGTATAACAGTAATGATACAAAAAGAAGTAGCAGATAGATTAATAGAAACACCAGGAGGAAAAAATACAGGTGCAATAACATATACAGTATACTATTATTGTAATTCTGAAAAGATAATGGAAGTACCAAATAGTTCATTCATACCAGAACCAGAAGTAACTTCTGAAGTAATAAAAATGAATTTGCGTACTGAGCCAGTTGTAAAAATAGAAAATCCAGAAGTAATGTTCAATATTATAAAGTGTGCATACATGCAGAGAAGAAAAACATTATTAAATTCTTTAACAAATGCTAAAATATTTGCCAATAAAGATGATGGAATAAAAATATTAAAAGAACTAAATTTGAATGAAAATATTAGAGCTGAAAAGTTGTCAATTCAAGATTTTGCCAATATTACAAAATTGATAAATAAATAATTGCACATTTGAAAATGGGTATTTTATGTGCTAAGTGAGAAAGGAATAGAATAAAATGAAAATAGTATTTATGGGAACACCAGACTTTGCCAAAGAATCATTAGAAGCAGTATATAATGCGAAACAAGAAGTATTAGCAGTTGTAACAAATCCAGATAGACCAAAGGGAAGAGGAATGAAATTAGTTGCATCACCTGTAAAAGAATTTGCGATTGAAAAAGATTTAAAAATATATCAACCAGAAAAAATAAAGAAAAATGAAGAATTTATAGAAGAAATAAAAAAATTAAAACCTGATGTTATATGTGTTGTAGCATATGGAAAAATATTACCAAAAGAAATATTAGAAATTCCTAGATTAGGATGTGTTAATGTTCATGGTTCATTGCTTCCAAAATATAGAGGAGCAGCACCAATACAATGGTCTGTTTTAAATGGTGATAAGACAACAGGAGTAACTACAATGTATATGGATATCGGTATGGATACAGGTGATATGATTTTAAAAGAAGAAACTGAAATAGGAGAAGATGAAACAACAGGAGAACTTTGGGAGAGATTGGCTAAAATAGGTGCTAATCTATTAGTTGAGACTTTAAATCAAATTGAAAATGGAACTGCACCGAGAATTCCACAAGGAGAAGACTTTTCTATAGCTCCAATGTTAGATAAAGAAATGTCAAAAATAGACTGGAAAAATAAAAGTGCAAAAGAAATAAAAAATTTAGTAAGAGGATTAAATCCAATAATTGGAACATACTCATATTTAGATGGTAAAAAAATTAAGATTTGGAAAGTAGATGTTTTTCCAGATAATGATTCTGATGTTGAAAAAGGAACAGTTGTAAAATCTGATAGTAAAGATGGATTATATATTAAAGCTAAAGATGGGATTATAAAAGTTATAGAAATTCAAGGTGAAAATTCTAAAAAAATGCCTATACAAGATTTTTTAAGAGGAAATAAAATTGAAGAGGGCATGATATTTGAATAAAAATGAATAAAAAAACTAAATTAGTACATAATGGATATGAAAGAGAGGTACATTATGGAAGAAATAGTTAAATATTTAAATGAATTTCTAAGTGATTTAGAAATATTTAATGTCAAATTACAAAATTATCATTGGAATGTAACAGGAAAAGGATTTTTTGTAACACATGAGAAACTGGAAGAATATTATGATGAAATAAGAGAACAAATTGATGAAATTGCAGAACATATTTTATCATTAGGTCATCAACCATTTGGAACAATGAAAGATTTTATGAGTAATTCAGAAATTCAAGAAGCTCAGAATGAGAAAATAAAAAGCTTAGAAATAATAAAAGTTTTAATACAGGATATACAAATATTGGATAAAAAAGCACATCAAATAAAACAAGAAGCGGAAAAAAATTCATGTTATTCAACATCATCGATGATTGATAATTATTTGAGTAATTATACAAAAAAATTATGGATGTTAAATGAAATGCTTAAATAAATCATAAAAAATAAAAGCACTTAATAAATATAATTAAGTGATTTTTTTCTTTTTATACTATACAAAAAAGAAAATTAGTTATATAATATAAACGATTATAAAAAAGGAGGACAATATGGAATTAAAAAAGATTTTAGTAGGAATAGAAGATTTAAAAGCAAAGGGAAATTTAGACTTAGATATAAAGGGAATAGACAGTAATTCAAAAAAAATAAAACCAGGATATATGTTTGTAGCAATAAAAGGATTTAGTACAGATGGTCATAAATATATAAATGACGCAATAGAATCAGGAGCAACAGTTATAGTTATACAAGAGGGATGTGATTTAAAATCAATAAAATTATCAACTGATGTAACAGTAATAATGACAAAAGACACAAGAAAAGCATTAGCAATTTTCAGTTGTAATTTTTATGGAAATCCATCAAAAAAATTAAAATTAATAGGAGTAACAGGAACAAAAGGAAAAACTACAACAACTTTTATGATAAAAGAAATATTAGAAAAAGCAGGTCATAAAGTAGGATTAATAGGGACAATAGCAACATATATAAATGGAAATATGATTTCAGAAAGTAGTAGAACAACACCTGAAAGCACAGAATTACAAAGAACTTTTGCACAAATGGTAGAAGCAGGAGTAGAATATGCAATAATGGAAGTATCATCACAAAGTTTGAAATTACATAGAGTAGATGGATGTGAATTTGATATAGTAGTATTTACAAACTTTTCAGAAGATCATATCAGTGAAAAGGAACATCCAGACATGCAAGACTATTTTGAATCGAAACTAAAATTATTTAAAATGTGTGATAATGGTATAGTTAATGTAGATGATATACAAGTTTCTAAAGTACCAAAAATGTTTCCAGAAAGTAAAATAATGACATATGGAATAGATAATTTTTGTGAAGTATTAGCAAAAGATATTACAATAACAAATTCATATGTAGATTTTAGAGTAAAAATATCTGATAGAAATGAAAGAGTAAAAGTTGATATACCAGGAAGATTTAGCGTATATAATGCTTTAGCTGCAATATGTGTAGCTAAAAAATTAGGAATATCATCAGATAAAGTAATAGAAGCATTAGCAGAAATAAAGGTTCCTGGAAGATCTGAAATGGTTCCAAATAAAAAAGAAATTCCAATAATGATAGATTATGCACATTCACCAGAAAGTTTGCAAAATATATTATCAGCAGTAAAAAGTTATACAAGAGGAAAAGTAATTTCTGTATTTGGATGTGGAGGAGATAGAGATAAGGCTAAAAGACCTATAATGGGTGAAATTTCTGGAAGAATAGCGGATTTTACATTTATAACATCAGATAATCCACGTACAGAAAATCCAGAAGAAATAGTAAAAGAAATTGAAGAAGGAATTAAGAAGACTAAAGGAAATTATAAAGTAGTAGTTGACAGAACAGAAGCAATAAAAGAAGCCATAAAAATGGCAACAAAATTAGATATTATTGTTCTTGCTGGAAAAGGGCATGAACCATATCAAGAAATAAATGGAGAAAAATTCCCATATGATGAAAGAATTATAGTAAAAGAAATTATAGGATAAATTGAAAGAAAATTGGTGAAAACCAATTCTTTTTCAAGTAATAATACAAAAGTAAACATAGGAAAGGTTGATAAAATTGGAATTTCAAACAAGAATATTGTTGTTATCATTTGCGATAACAATAGTTTTAGGTATGATAATAGTACCAATATTAAGGAAACTTAAAGTAGGGCAAATAGAAAGAGATGATGGACCAGAAAGTCATTTAAAAAAGCAAGGAACACCAACAATGGGTGGAATAATAATAATGTTAGGAATTGTAATTGTAACAATAGCTACATATATTTATTATGCACCAAAAGATGCAGAATTAGCCAAAAACTTATTGCCAATATTAGGATTAACGATAGGATTTGGAATTATAGGTTTTATAGATGATTTTAAAAAATTAGTATTAAAAAATACAAAAGGATTAAAACCTAGTTTAAAGATGTTAGGACTATTAATAATATCAGTTGTATATGTTATGTATTTAGTAAAAGGATTAGATATAGGTACAAACACATATATACCTATATTGAGAGAATATATAAATATACCAGTTTATGCATATATACCATTTTCAATATTAGTAATACTTGCAACAACAAATGCAGTAAACTTAACAGATGGAATTGATGGATTATCATCAAGTGTATGTACAATAATTATTACATGTTTAACAATTATTGCAACAATGTTTGAAGTAAAAGAAATAGTAGTATTTGGTGCAATAGTTATTGGAGCTGTTTTAGGATTTTTAATGTTTAATATACATCCAGCAAAAGTTTTTATGGGAGATACAGGCTCATTATTTTTAGGAGGAGTAATATCAGGAATAGCATTATACTTAAAAATGCCACTTATATTATTAGTAATAGCTATAATACCTGTAATAGAAACAATTTCAGTAATAATACAAGTAACTTATTTTAAAATGACAGGAAAAAGAGTATTTAAAATGGCACCAATTCATCATCATTTTGAATTATCAGGATGGAGAGAAAATCAAGTTGTAATGTTATTCAGTGTTATAACTTTGGTGGTAAGTGTTATAGGACTAAAGATAGTATAGTAAGGAAGGAATGAAATCAAAATGGCAAAGAAAAAGAATAAAATGGCTGGATTTTCTAGCTTTTTGAATAATCCTGTTGATTTTACATTAGTAATAACAGTTCTATTGCTACTGTCATTAGGATTGATTATGGTATTATCAGCAAGTTCACCAACTTCATTACAAAAATATGATAATAGTTATTATTTTTTTATAAGACAATTAATATTTGCAGTACTTGGAATAATTGGAATGTACTTTGTATCTAGAATAGATTATAGAATTTATCAAAAGTTTTATAAACAAGCTTGGTTGATATCAGCATTTTTATTAGCTATAGTATTAGTTTTAGGAAGTGATAGTCATGGTGCTAAAAGGTGGATAGATTTAAAAATAATAACATTTCAACCTTCTGAAATTGTAAAATTTTTAATGATAATATTTTATGGTGGAATACTTGTAAAAAATAGAAATGATTTAGGAATGTTTTTGAAAGGGCTAGTAAAACATGTATTGTATTTAGTGCCAATTATAGGATTATTGGTATTAGAACCACATGTAAGTACATCAATGGTAATAATATTTACTTGTTGTATTATGATGATTATGGCAGGATGTAAATTTTGGCAATTTCTATTATCAGGAATAATTGCTGGAGGCGGAATAGGAACTATAGCAACAGTATTATATTTTATAAGTGACAAATTTCAGGAAAAATTTCAATACATAGTTAGAAGAGTAATTACTTTTACAAATCCTTGGCAAGATGCTACAGGAGATGGATGGCAAGTAATACAAAGTTTATATGCTATAGGTTCAGGAGGACTATTTGGAACAGGGCTAGGAGATAGTAAACAAAAATATTTATATTTATCAGAACCACATAATGATTTTATATTTTCTGTTTTAGCAGAAGAACTAGGATTTGTTGGATGTATTCTTGTTTTTGTATTATTTGCAGTGTTTATTTGGAGAGGCGTTTTAATTGCAATGAAAGCACCAGATATGTTTGGAAGTTTAGTTGCAGTGGGAATTACATCATTAGTTGGTGTTCAAGTTATTATAAATGTTGCAGTTGTTACATCCTCAATGCCTGTAACAGGAATGCAATTACCATTCTTTAGTTATGGAGGTACAGCTTTGTTTTTATTACTCTGTGAGGTTGGAGTTTTGCTTAGCATATCTAGAGCTGGTAACAAATAATATAAAAAATCAACAAAGTAAAATAAGGGCTTAAAGTGCTCAAATGGAGGTCAAAATGAAAGTTATAGTTGCAGCAGCAGGAACTGCAGGACATATAAATCCGGGATTAGCAATAGCAAATAAAATAAAAGAAGAAGAACCAAATTCTGAAATAATGTTTATAGGAACTACAAGGGGACTAGAAAATGATTTAGTACCTAGAGCAGGATATAGTTTAAAAACAATAGATGCATATGGATTAAGCAAACAAATATCAATAGAAAGTTTAAAAAAAATATGTGCTACTTTAAAAGCAACAGGAAAAGCAAGAAAAATAATTCAGGAATTTAAGCCAGATATAATAGTTGGAGCTGGAGGATATATATGTGGACCTGTAGTATGGGCAGGAAGTAAAGAAGAGATTCCTATAGTTTTACATGAAAGTAATGCATTTCCAGGGAAAGCTGTAAAGGTATTAGCAAAAAAAGCAGATACAGTTTTAATATCATTTGAAGAAGCACGTTCAAGAATTCCGAATGCAAAAAATATAGTATTTACAGGAACACCTGTAAAAATAGAAAAAAAGGAATATACAAAAGAGCAAAAAGACAAAATATTAAAAGAGATTGGAGTACAAGGAAATATGCCAATCGTTCTAATATTTGGAGGAAGTCAAGGTGCACAAAAAATAAATGAAGCAATAATAGGGATATTAGAAAATGAAATGAATAAGAAATATCAGATAATTTGGGCGACTGGTCCAAAACAATTTGATAATATAAAACAAGAACTAGCAAGTAAAAATATAAATATAGACAATGTAAAAAATGCAAAAATTCTTCCATATATATATAATATGGAAGAAATAATGAACATATCAAATATAATTGTTGCAAGAAGTGGAGCAATGACAATAACAGAAATTTCTAATTTAGGAAAGCCATCAATACTAATACCACTTCCAAATGTAAGTCAAAATCATCAATTATATAATGCAAAAGTTTTGGAAAATGTTGGTGCATCAAAAATAATATTAAATGATGATTTGAAAAAAGAAAATTTAGAATATGAATTAGAAAAAATAATAGAAAATCCAGAACTAATGCACAAGATGGAAGAAAAAGCATATTCTAAATCAGTAAAAAATGTACAAGAAAAAATATATAGAGAAATAAAGAAATTAGTAAGGTAATACCTTAGAAAGGATACATCATGGAAATTCAAACAGTGGTAATATTATTAGTAGTAATAGATATAATTATTTTAACATTTAGTGAAATAGCTATGAAAAAATATTTAAGAAAAAAAGTAATGTTTCCAAAAACAAAATTAATAAAAGGTTCAGATGTAACTAATGACGATTTAGATATAAACAATAGTATATTTTTGCATATGACAGATGGAATAATAGCATTTGATAGAGACGGAAAAATAGTATTGATAAATCCTGCGGCTCAAAAAATGATGAACGTATTACCAGAACATACATGTTTTGAAGATATATTTGGTAGATTTCATTTAAATATAAATTTAGAAAAAATTATATATCTTGAAAATTGGACTAAAACAGAAGAAAGATTTCAAATTGAAGAAAGATTTGTAAATGCATATTTTGCACCATTTAAAAAAGAAAATGACAGAACAGTTGGTGTAATAGTTGTAATACAAGATATAACAGAACATGTTAAACTAGATAATATGAGAAAAGAATTTATAGCTGATGTATCACACGAATTAAAAACACCAATAACGTCAATAATGGGATATGCAGATACATTATTAGAAGAAGAATATGATAAAGAAACACAAAGTAAATTTTTAAATGTAATAGCTTCAGAAGCAAGAAGAATGGCTAAACTAGTAACAGATTTACTTACGCTTTCTAGAAATGACAGTAATACAAATAAAGCAAAAAAAGAGCAATTTGAATTAGGTGAATTGGTAAAAAAATGTCAGGACAAGTTAGCAATAGAAATAAAAAAGAAAAATCATGAAGTTAAATGTTTTGTAACAGCAGATGTTCCACCTGTTTATGCAGATAAAGATGATATAGAGAGAGTAGTTTTAAATATTTTAACAAATAGTATAAAATATACAAAAGATGGTGGAGAAATTAAAATATATGTTGGATTTGTATATAATGATGCATATATTAAAATTTTTGATAATGGTATAGGAATTCCAGAAGAAGATTTAAATAGAATTTTTGAAAGATTTTATAGAGTAGATAAAGCTCGTACAAGAGAAATGGGG
>OJNH01002113.1_pt1 | contig 14316 bp, 14 predicted proteins | sample 1597361 | NCBI WGS metagenome assembly OJNH01 (sample SAMEA2452136, study PRJEB22498) | human gut metagenome | biome: human feces; feature: human gut; material: feces | place: Australia | collected 2012
GGAAAGACGCTTCATGGGAAAACTCCTCCTTTGTTTTGCGAGAATTTTGTGCGTGTTTCCAGCAGACATTACGCACTCTTGCTATTATTATAACGTTTTCGTACCAAAAAGTCAATGGAGAAGGAAATGGATTCCTAACGAAAATTGTCGAAAACTACGAAAATGTCAGTGAAACAGCATCCAAAGTTGCTATAAGTGCGCAGAAAATACACGCGCGGGACTTTACACACGCCGGGAAACACGGTACAATACTTTTGAATCGAAATTTTTCGCGCGGACGGCTGACTTGCCCGCGCATCAGGAGGAACGCAATGAAACTCTGGGGAGGACGCTTCAGCAAGGCAACCGACGGGCTGGTGGACGATTTCCATTCCAGCATTTCTTTTGACCAGCATTTATTCTTTACATCTAATAATAACATTCCGGATGCATCGGAATAGTCCGTGCAAAATGTTCCAGATAATTTATATGCCAGATAATCTTTTGGCAGCATGATCTTTTTGATCTTGTTGAAATTGTCTGGTTCATTTTCACGCATCCACAGGATTTTGGGTGCCGTAAATCCTGCGAAAGCGATATTAGCTGTGTACTCAGATAATTTATCTTTTCCAATCTTGTTATTTAAATAATCTGTTTCTTTCTGTGTACGTCCATCATTCCATAGGATTGCAGGGCGAATCACATCATCATCTTCATCTAAAACGACAAGTCCATGCATCTGCCCTCCGAAGCTGATCCCAGCAACCTGTGATTTATCACATTCGCTGATCAATTCTTTGATTCCTTCCATAGACTGACTGTACCAGTCTTCTGGTTTCTGCTCAGACCATCCTGGATGCGGAAAATGCAACTCATATTCTTTGGAAACGATTTTTTTGATTCCGCCTTTTTCATCCATTAACAGTAATTTCACTGCGGATGTTCCAAGGTCTACACCAATGTATAACATACAAACCTCCGATCTTATCCCCAAGGATTTTCTGTTGGATATCTGACTCCAGCTGACTGATTGTATCCAATCTCTTCTACTGGAACTCCAACATATTTAAATACTTCATATAATGTTTTTCCGAAATTACCAAATGCTACAGCTCCATGATGAGGGAAGTTTTTCTCGATCTCAACTCCTAAGTTGTATAACTGCTGGATTGGTGCATTGCATGCTAAGAAGTTTAATGGACGAGGCCCAAAACTGATGATCTTTAAGCTGCTTAATCCAACGACAGCTCTTGCGATTGGTACAATTTCAGATTATAACTTGCATTCAGCATACCACAATATGCATCTCCACGTCCATCTAACAGATTATCTCCTCTTTCCTCTGCTGCTGCAAAGAACATTTTTGGTCCTTCAAAATGTTTGGCAAGTAATATTTCTGCGATTCACTGATAAACTTTCTGGGAAACAATCTCTGCTGACTGCTACGATTTCGATCTTTACTTTTGGCATATTACTCATTTGATTCTCCATCCTTTCCTTTTTTGATCATTTTAATGTGATATTTTCTCCAACTAATCCACAAAACGCTCCAGGTATTTGAGTTTCTTCATGTGCGATCAGCCATTTATTCTGTGCAGTTAAAAGTTTGTCTTCTCCATTTATCACTTATAAGATTATAACAATATGCTTTTGTTTTCTCGACTAATTACTTATCTCATTTATGGCACTTTTTTGTCTTTTTCGAAATTCAGCAGGCATGATCCCATACTTTTTATAAAAAGCTTTAGAAAATGCTTTGTTATTTGGAAATCCATTTTCCATGGAAATATCACTGATCGTCATCTTTGTCTCTATCAGCTGTCTGTACCCATGTTCAGTGCGGATTGCCTGCAAATAATCTTTATAATTGATTCCTGCATATTTTTGAAACATTCGAGATAGATAGGATGGAGAATACCCGAAAATCTCTGCAAGTCTTGCCAAAGATAATTCGTCTTTGTAATGTTCTTTCATGTAATCTGTGATCACAGATAACTTGGTTAACTGCTTGTGTTGATGTAAAATATCTGGGTGTACATTAATCTCACGGTATCTTGTAACCATCAGATATAACATATCATAAAACAGGCTTTGAATCTTCAGATCATAGCCACAATGCTTATCAGAATATGCCATATACATCTCACAGATCATTTCCATGAGCTGTTCATCCTGTGCTTGCGGGGCATGGGCGAAGCAAATGAACTGATCCCCAGTGTAGTATTTTTCAAACATATTAAGCGGCATCTGGAGCACAACAGTCATATTTTCTTTTGGTGCATGAATGGAATGCACTTCGTTGGAATTGACAATAATAAAATCTCCACATTCCAGTAAATACTCCTGATCGTTTAAATAAAACTCCAGCGTTCCCTGAAAGACCGCAAAGATCTCAATCGATCTGTGCCAATGTTTTTCTCTGATATAATTACCATCTCTGCCTTCAAAAAGGAACATCTTAAATGGAAGATCCTTATTCGGCATGATCAGTTCATGTTGAATCTCTGTCATCGCTTTATCCTTTTCTTATCCTCGTGGATATCCTTTTATTTTGCCACAACCATCGATAATAAAACTGATAATATTCGCTTTTTCATACTCTTCCTCCTCGAATATTTGTAAATCTTTCTCTTTTTTTGCAACGATTCAATACTCAAATTATACAATAAATTCTAGCTGACCGAAATAGATCTTTATCAATTCCAATTCTTTATTTCTTCTTTCTCTTTCCATCTGTTCTATCTTGCGTTATACTTATTTTAGTTTAAAAATCAGAAGGGAGTTTTTTCATGAAAAAACCAGCATTAGTAATTCTGGCTGCCGGAATGGGAAGCCGTTATGGAGGATTAAAACAGATGGACCCTATGGATCCAATGGGACATGCGATCATTGATTATTCCATCTATGATGCAAAACGTGCCGGATTCGGTAAGGTAGTCTTTGTGATAAAGAAAGCAATTGAGAAAGATTTTAAAGAAACTGTTGGAGCAAGGGTTCCTGAAGAAATGGAAGTATGTTATGCATATCAGGAAGTAGATGCATTACCAGAAGGTTATAATGTCCCAGAAGGACGTGTGAAACCTTGGGGAACTGCACATGCTGTTTTATGTGCAAAACCATTTATCAATGAACCATTTGCCGTGATCAACGCAGATGACTATTATGGTGTTGATGGATATAAAGTCATGGCTGATTTCCTTACAAGCCATGAAGAGAAAGACGGAAAGGCACCATTTGCAATGGTGGGATATCATCTTGGAAATACAGTTACAGATAATGGATACGTATCCAGAGGTGTCTGTGAAGTTGATGACAACCACCAGTTACTTTCTATCACAGAAAGAACTCATATCGAAAAACGTAAAGATCATGCAGAATTCACAGAAGATGACGGTGCAACTTGGGCATCGCTTCCATTTGATACTTTAGTGTCCATGAACTTCTTTGGATTCCAGCCTATGATCATGGACGAGTTAGAAAAAGGATTCCCTGCTTTCCTTGATCAAGCGATCAAAGAGAATCCATTAAAAGGTGAATACTTTATTCCTAGTGTCGCAAGTGACCTGTTACATGATGGAAAAGCCTCTCTTGAAGTGCTTGTATCTAAGGATCAGTGGTATGGTGTTACATATCCAGAAGATAAACAGAGCGTTATTGATGCTTTAGCTGCTTTAAGAGAAAATGGTACTTATAAATTTTAATACCTTAAATATTCATTTGTAAAAGCAAAAAAATATCAGCCAGTTTGAATTCATCTTTTCTTCCAAACTGGCTGATATTTTTACGCTATATTTTATAATCATCATTCGTATCTTAATTTACCTTATAAACTTTAACACCTGTTTTCTTACCAAATCTCTTTGTCTGTTTATGAGATTTAAAGAATACATCGATATGTTTTCCTTTGACACCGCCTCCGACATCTTCGGCTACGTATGTTTTTCCATTGATCTGTACTTTTGATCCTAATTTGATCTTTCTTTTATCTACAGCAATAGTTCTTCCCTGTTTTGCTTTCTTTCCAGAAGCTGTTCTTGCTCCCCATTTTCCACTGCACTTTCTGCATCCGCAGTAAGCTGTTAATTTATATTTTCCTAAGTACTTTACGTCGTTATCTTTTGCTTTGGTTGAAGTTGATCCTGTAAAAATGAATCCTGATGCTACTACTAGCATTGTGATCACTACTAACAATTTCTTCTTCATAACTTTCAGCATATAAACCTCTTTCTGTGCTCAACAGTTTCTTAAATTTCGAAACATTTTTGTAACATTTTCGAAATCTATGTTTCATACTTTACCCGATATCCCTCGATATGTCAACCTTTGTACTCGATAAAATACAATTTATTTCCAATATATGTAAGTTTGTTGTTACAAATTTATTAACTTATACGATTTGTTTTTTATATATTTGTATAAAATATTTCTATTTTTCGTTGCGTTTTTTCCATCAAAAAAAGAAGCGGAAAACCGCTTCTTTACGTTGTTTCTTCTTATAAAATGATATCCATGACACCATCTAAGTAAATATTTTCCACATCCTCGATCAGCCCTGCGTCACATGCCTGTGTTAATTTTGGATCAATTGGAAGTTTTCCGAGTACTGGAATGTTAAACTTCTCAGAAATTTCTTCAATATGACTGTCTCCAAATACCTTGATCTCTTTGCCGCAATCTGGACATTTGATATAGCTCATGTTCTCGATCAGACCCAGAACTGGTACATTCATCATGTTCGCCATATTCACAGCTTTCTCCACGATCATTCCTACTAATTCCTGTGGAGTTGCAACGACAACGATTCCATCTAATGGAATAGACTGGAAAACTGTTAATGGAACTTCTCCGGTTCCTGGTGGCATGTCCACAAACATCACATCAATGTCTTTCCATAATGTCTTACCCCAGAACTGTTTTACAACATCTGCTACAACTGGACCTCTCCAAATCACTGGCTGTGTTTCTTCTTCTAACATTAAGTTTAAAGATACAACTTCGATTCCGAAATTTGTCATTGCTGGAAGAATGATTCCTTCTGCATTTCCTAATAATCTCTCATGAAGTCCAAATGCCTGCGGGATGGATGGTCCTGTGACATCCGCATCAAGAATTGCTGTATGCAACCCTTTTCTCATTGCTGCGACTCCTAATAAAGAAGTTGTCATGGATTTACCTACGCCACCTTTTCCACTGACGATACCGATAACCTTCTTTACTTTACTTTCTCTATATAATGGTTCAAGAAAATCTGTTTTCTCCTGTGTTCTGCTTCCGCAGTTTGCACTACAACTGCTGCAGTCATGACTACATTCACTCATTTTTACGCCTCCATAACTTCTAAAATATCTTTTGCACTAGATGCAATATCACCGTTAAATACAGCGGATCCTGCTACAAATACGTTTGCTCCACATTCTTTGACATGTGCTACGTTCTTTGCTGAGATTCCTCCATCTACTTCAATATCGATATCCAGTCCTTTTTCATTGATGATCGCTCGTAATTCTTTGATCTTGTCATCCATCTTCGCAATATAAGACTGTCCGCCATAACCTGGGTTTACAGTCATGATCAGTACCATATCTAATTCTTCTAATACATAATCTAATGCAGATAATGGCGTTGCTGGATTCAAGGCTACTCCAACTTTTAATCCTTTCGCTTTTACCTGCTGGATTGCTCTATGAAGATGTTTTGTTGCTTCTGCGTGAAGAGTGATCAGATCAGCTCCTGCTTCTGCAAAATCATCAATATATCTTCCTGGTTCTTCAATCATTAAATGTACATCAAATAAAGCTTCTGTTTCTTTACGAAGTGATTTAATCACTGGAAGTCCCAAGGAAATATTAGGTACGAACATTCCATCCATAACATCAATATGCACCCATTTTGCACCTGCTTTTACTGCTTCTTTTACATCTGCTCCAAGATTCGCAAAATCTGCTGACAAAATTGATGGGGATAAAATATAATCCATAACTCATTTCTCCTTTACACACCTGTTTTTAGCACTCTTTTTAGTATAACGTATTGTTTATAACAAGTCTAGTTACTATCAAAAAAAGAACCTTCTTATTTTAGTTCTTTCAGAAGGTTCTTTTTGAATTTTATGTAATTGTTTTACCCACGTTCAATGATCTTTGCCATCTGTTTCGCAACATTCCATGTATGATCACCGATACGCTCAAAGTCTGTTAACATTTCAGAGAAAATGATGCATGCTTCATCATTACATTCTCCTCTGTTGATACGTTCCAAGTGACTTTCGTAGAATTCTTCTGTCTTCTGATCGATAAAGTTCTCAGAATCATGAACTTTCTGAAGCCATTCCTGCGTATCCTCTGGTACCTTAGAAATGTTATGGAACATTTTTTCACAGATCATTTTCATTTCTTCCATCTGCTGTTTTGCGTCATCTGAAAATACAATATGTTTTTCTTCGATCAACTTTGTATAATCACAAATATTAACTGCATGATCTCCAATTCGTTCGATATTACTTGTCATATCAAGATATGAACCGATATTTTTTGAAGCTTTAACATTCGTTTCATGCGCCATCATCTTTGCTGCGGCTCTTGAAATTTCTTTGTTCAGATAATCAATATAATCTTCTCTTTTATCAACATCACCTAAGAATCTGCTGCTTCCTGCCAAAAATGCATCAAAACTTTCTTCTACATTGACTCTTGCCATCTCAAGCATTCTCTGAATTTCATTTCTTAAGTTCTGTAAGTTGATCGCTGATGTACCAAATGTTGCATCCACTCTTGTATCAACTGATTTGATGTATTTTAAATGTTTGTGATGTTCTTTCTCTTCTGCTTTCTCTGGAAGGATCTTGGTTGCAAGTTTTGCCAGATAATTTCCAAATGGGATCAGCAGGATGGTTGTACTGATATTAAATAATGTATGCATATTGGCAATCTGTTTTGTAATACTGCTTCCACTGAATCCTGCCACATAATTTGTCAAAGGTGTCACTAAACATAAAATTGTAAAAATGGCTGTTCCGATAATATTGAAGCTTAGATGAATGATCGTTGCTCTCTTCGCACTTCTCTCTGTTCCGATCGATGCTAAGATCGCTGTAATACATGTACCGATATTCTGTCCAAATAATACAAAGGCTGCATCATGGAAACTGATCACTCCGCTTAATGCTAATGCCTGCAGGATACCTACAGAAGCTGAAGATGACTGGATGACCGCTGTAAAGATCATACCTGCGATGATTCCGATCAATGGATTTGAGAATCTTGTCATCAGGTTGATAAATGGTGGATACTCACGAAGTGGTATCATGGAATCTCCCATCATGTTCATTCCAACAAATAAAATACCAAGTCCTGCAATGATTTCTCCGACAAACTGTACTTTTTCATTCTTTGAAAATACAACGATTGCTACACCGATAAACGCAATTAATGGTGCTAATGCCCCAACATCTAAGGCAATTAACTGTCCTGTAATTGTTGTACCAATATTAGCTCCCATGATGATCCATACGGCCTGATTTAATGTCATCATTCCAGAGTTTACAAATCCTACGACCATTACCGTTGTAGCTGAGGATGACTGGATCACGGCTGTGATCAAGGCTCCTACGATAATTCCTAAGAATCTATTGGATGTCAATTTTTCCAAAATGTCTTTCATTTTATTTCCGGCAACAGATTCTAATCCGTTACTCATCATCTGCATACCATAGAGGAATAATGCTAATCCTCCCAACAGACCTAAAATGTTTGTACTGCTCACTTTTTTTCTCCTTTAGTTGTTCTTTTCTTTACTTTTCTTTCACTTATTTTTTACAACAGTTTTATTTTAACTTATTTAGGAGATGTGTTGTGTTAAATGTATGTAAAATTTTTTGTACTTTTATATGTTTATACTTTGTTTTTTATTGAATTAATATATGTTTTCTGTTAAAATAAACGTCAAGGTGTTACTTCACATTGACGTGAATGGCGGTTTGCTTCCTACGGGGAGTTCTAGCCCCGATTACATAGATCCATCTCTTTCATAGAGAAATCTGACGGAAAGGGAACTTGAAATTATGCTAACCATTACAGACCTAATCGCAGTAATCTCACTGTGTGCGACTTTTTATAGTCTTGGCTATGTGCGTGGAAAGCATGATGCCAAGACAGAAAAAGACCGCCCTACCCTGAGAAAGTAAGCGGTCTATAAAACTTATATTAATCAGGCAAACCGTCATCGGTAGCACCTTTTTATATTGTTATATTAACATCTATAATTTTTTATGTCAATTCTATTATCTAATTTATATTTAACTTTCTAGTCAAAATAAACTCAATCACCAAATGACACAACACAATTTCCAGAAGAAAGGCAATAAGACACGGAAGATAAAACCAACTGTAATATCTATTATGTTGCAACAATACCACTTGCATTTCATAGCCAACCAAGAATAAAAAAGCTCCTACAATGATCATTGTCGCAAATCTGTTTTTACTTCTCATCTGTCCAATGCATATTGCTGTATATGCCTGATAGATCAGATGCATCGTCCATATGATTCCATATATGATCATATAAAGAATGGTTAAAACAACTTTTGTTTTTGTAAAATCCTGAAAATGTCGAATCGGTATTCCTTGAAGTGAAGCTTCTCCGTGATATACAATACTTTGTATATAAACCAATATATCATTTTCTGCAAAAAAGATAAAAACTGTTGTAAAACTGATGATGATTGCACTGAAAACCTTTGACAAGATCAACTTTCTCACAGTCACTGGAAGTGTATGTATAAGGTAGCTTTCCTTTCCATACATGCTTTTCCAGAACCTTTGTATCACAAGAATAATATTCACGCAGAATATAAAATAAATACCGGTCACAACAACAATAGCCTGTGCCTTTATTGGGATATGATCATAAAATGTTTCATAATTGAACACAGTATTGATTCCATGAACAATTCCATAAATGATCAAAACAGCCCATAGTGGCAGCATGATCTTACGGTAATATTTTAGATCATATTTCATCAATTTCCTTAACATAATTTTTCCTCCTCTCCTTATCCCTCCTATTTTTCCTACTCCAGATTCAATTTCTTCGTTAATATCACTTCTGTAACAATATGATAAATGATAATGATCACAATATTCTCTACAAGATAGATCCACAGATCACCATCAAATCCAAATGTGTTCTGCAGACTTGATCCCATATTATCTAAGTTTGTCATACTTGGAATTCCGATCAGTGATACAATGATCGATAACACTGCATATGCCACAAATGCAAACAAGAATCGATTGCCATTACTCAACTGTCCGATCACCATTGCTGCATATATATGGTAGATTCCGCTTAGCAAACCTACCACTGCGATCACCGCTCCATATCCAATCCATGGTCCTGCATGTACTTTGATGACCCAATTTCCAAAATATGTTACGGTGTCCATAAGTTTTACCGGGCTTATCGCAATGATCTCTACTCCCAATAAAGAGATTACAAGTGCTGTCCCACAGCTAATGATCAATGCACTAATCACTTTGGATAAGATCAGGCTTCTTGTAGTAACTGGAAGCGTGAACATTAAATATCCTTCTTCCTGCAATAACCCATTCCAGAAGCGCTGAATCACAATGATCACATTCATTACAAAGATCGCAACGATCACTGCAACAATGACCACAAGACTAAATACGATCATCGTATTTCCAATTCCGTCAAGATTCGACCGAATACTGATTCCAAAGATCAGTCCCATCACTAAGAGTACACCCCATAATGGTGCTAAAATCTTCGCTAATGCTTTCAGATCATACTTTATTAATTTTCCTAGCATACTTCGTCCCCTCCTCTGTATACATCTGTATGAAATATCTCACGGAACAGGGCATCGATGGATTTGCCGCTTTCTTCTCTTAAGTCATCAGCTGACTTGTATGTTACAATATTTCCTTCTTTGATAAAAATAACCTCATCCATGATCTTCTCGATATCTGCGATCAGATGTGTTGAAATGATCACGGTTCCTTCCTCATTATAATTGTTTAAGATCGTATCTAAGATAAAATCCCTTGCTGCGGGATCGACTCCTGCGATCGGTTCGTCTAGCAGATAGAGTTGTGCTTTTCGGCACATTACCAAAACTAACTGGACTTTCTCTTTATTTCCTTTGGATAAGCTTTTGATCTTCGCTTCGGTGTTGATCTTTAATGTCTCACACATGCCCTCTGCTTTTTTACGATCAAAGTCTTCGTAAAAATCTTCAAAAAAATCCATCAAATCTGCAATCTTCATCCAATCTGCAAAATACATCTTATCTGGCAGATAGCTGATGATCTTCTTGCTGTCAACACCAGGTGCTTTACCATTGACTTTAATCTCACCTGATGTTGGCTGCAACAGACCGTTTAATAACTTGATCAATGTTGTCTTTCCAGAACCATTGGGTCCTAAAAGCCCGATGATCTTTCCTCTCCCTATTGTTAAGTTGATTCCCGTTAAAGCTTCCTTCTTTCCATACCGTTTCTCTAAATCAGTTAATTCTATTAAATTCAAATCCTTCATTCTTCCTCTTCCTTTCCGATCAATGCGACTGCATCTTCCTTATTGTATCCAAGTTCCTCTAAATCCCTGATGTATTGTTTTACAATCTTGTGTGCTATATCTTTCCGACATTCTTCTATCTTCGTCACATCTTCTGTGACACAGCGCCCGCTTGTTCGGTTGGTGATCGTTAATCTATCCTGATCAAGTGCTGATAACGCTCTCTGCATCGTATTCGGATTCACCCCTGCTTCTCCTGCAAGATCCCTGACACTTGGTAGTTTCTCTCCGCTTGAATAGGTTCCTGACACAATCCTCTTGATCATCTGTTCCTTCAGTTGTGTCCAGATTGGTCTTCCATCATCTATCTTCCACCCCATAGTTCTCCTTCCTTCTTATTGTATTATTGTATTACTTCCTTAATACAATAATATTGTATGCTACTTTTTATAAAATGTCAATCCTTATTTCATTTATACTTTTGACACTCTCATCATAAATTGATAGAAAACACAAAAGACATCGCACGAATATTTGTATTTCATGCGATGTCTTTTATGACTACTATTGGTAACTATAAATAAAATAGTTCCTTTTTATTTGATCATTGTCAGGATCCGTTCTCTACATCCCAGACCAATACCATTGGCCTGTTCGATGTTTTTCTCTAGTTGGTGTTCAAAGTGACGGAAGGGAAGAAAGATGCCAATCTCGCTGCTTTGTTGTTCAAATTTGTTTTCATCCATTACACCGTAATACATGAACGCTCTTGGTAATTGTTCTTCCAATCTCATCATAAAATCCCAAACAATGCTGTAGACTTCGTTATCCTCTATCATTTCTTTTACTTCTTTAGGTAGTTTAAATAATAGCAGGATTCCAATATGTTCCCCAATCTTCATTGTGTTAATTTCATTTTTGTTCCGATAATCGTGTTTTTCACGAAATCCATAAGCAAGACAGATTTCATAATCCGGTATATCGTCCGCCTGATCTAAAATCTGCTGAAACATTTTATATTGTTTTTGTGAAATCTGTTTGTTTACGGATGTTTGTTTGATCAGCTCGCCCTCTGCATCTGTTAATCTTACAGGATTTGTTACACCTTTATCATTGAATCTCATAGGAATCAAAAACGCATTTCTTAACAGATCAAACATACTGTTTCCACAGATTCCCATCAAGAAAGCGGAAAGATCCCTATTTTGATATGCATCAAATAGTGCTTTCACAAACTGTTTTTCCGAAAGATCACGATCTCCACTATTGGCAAACTCTTCATAAAATAACTCTCTCAATCGTTCACAGGCATCATTATTTTCCAGAATTTTTTTAAATATATGCTCTGCATTTTCTTCTCTTGGAAAAATTGTTTCCACGCTGATCATCCCTTTCTTGACTTTTTCATCAACTGTATTATACTTTAGGAAGAACGATATGTAAAATATATATATCATATCATTAACATACAAATTTTATATAACTAGGAGGTCAATCATGCCTTTTGACTATTATCGTATCTTTTATTATGTTGCAAAATATAAGAGTTTCTCTAAAGCTGCGAAATTCTTACATAATAATCAGCCAAATATCACTCGCTGCATGAATATTATGGAAAGTGAACTTGGCTGCACTTTATTTATCCGGTCACACAGAGGAATCAAGCTAACGCCAGAAGGGGAACAACTTTATGCCCATGTAGCAATTGCGATCCAGCAGATTTCTTCTGGAAATGATGAACTAAATCGAACAAAAAATCTGAAATCTGGAACTGTTACGATCGGAGTAAGCGAAACTGCACTTCATTTATTTTTGTTGCCGAAATTAGAGAAGTTTCATAAACTTTATCCACATATTAAATTAAAAATTTCCAACCATTCCACACCACAGGCAATCAAAGCTTTGAGAAAAGGATTCGTTGATTTTAGTATTGTGACAACACCATTGTATTGCGAACATCCATTACAATCGCAACGACTTTGCTCTTTCCGTGACATTTTAATTGGCGGACCTTCTTATAGGGATATTGGTTTTTCACCGAAAAGACTACGTGATCTGCAGGATTTTCCTTTTATTTCATTAAATGAAGGAACAGCAACCAGAAATTTTTATGAGAAATATTTCTATCAGAATCAATTAGTTTTTTCTCCGGATATGGAAACTGCTACAACGAACCAGATCTTATCTCTGGTGCAGCATGATCTTGGAATTGGTTTCTGTCCGGAAGCTCTTGCTAAGGACTATCTTGATCGTGGTGAAATTATAGAAATTCCTGTAAAGGAACATGCTAATCCACGAGACATTTGTCTCCTTACCGATTCTACCCGACCAATTGGAATTGCTGGGAAAAAATTATTAGAAATACTTATGGATTCGGAGGAGTGATATATATGGAGGAAGAATTTCATAATCATATGCGGATTCCTTGGCATGATTATACAAGAAAAAGTATTGGTCGTCCGATCACGGAAGCTTCGTTAAGTGAGAAAGCCTCGATCATCGGTCGTACTGGAATTATGCTTCTATCTTGCGGAACTGGAGCATGGAGAGTACGAAGTTCTATGAACACACTGGCTAGAGAACTTGGAATTACTTGTACTGCTGATATTGGTTTATTATCAATTGAATATACTTGTATTGATGGTGGTAACTGTTATACAGAATCCCTATGTCTGTTTAATACAGGCGTAAATACATCAAAACTTTATCGAATGGAATTGTTTGTTAACAAATTTTCCAAAAACTGCAAGAAGATGTCTGGAGATGAACTTCATACACTACTTGATCAGATTCATGAAATTCATGGATTTTACTCTCCGCCATTCCTTGGTCTGGCTGCAGCTGTTGCATGCAGTGCATTTACTTTTTTACTCGGTGGCGGACCGATTGAGATGTTTTGTGCATTCTTAGGTGCTGGTGCCGGAAATTTTCTCCGGGCAAAAATGAATCAACATCATTTAACTTTATTCCTATGCACTGCGGCAAGCGTTGCTTTGGCATGTATTGTATACACAATTGCCTTCATGGCATTGAAATCTGGATTTCATATTTCGATACACCATCAAGCTGGTTATATCTGTTCTATGTTATTCATTATTCCAGGATTTCCATTTATCACAAGTGGAATTGACCTTGCAAAATTGGATATGCGTTCCGGACTTGAACGTCTGGCTTACGCACTGATTATCATTGCTGTTGCAACTTTAGCTGCATGGATGCTTGCTTTAGTTCTTCATTTAAAACCGATGGATTTTCTTCCATTGAATTTAAGCAAGTCAGAATACCTGATATTTCGACTGATCGCAAGCTTTTTTGGAGTTTTAGGTTTCTCCGTAATGTTTAACAGTCCATTACAACTTGCTGCTACAGCAGGGATCATTGGAGCAATTGCAAATACAACTCGTCTGGAACTTGTTGATCTCGCCTCATTTCCACCAGCTGCAGCTGCATTCCTTGGTGCTTTGCTTGCTGGTCTTCTGGCATCTATGATCAAGACTTCGATTGGTTATCCTCGAATCTCACTGACTGTGCCATCGATCGTTATTATGGTTCCTGGATTGTATCTGTACCGGGCAATTTATAACATTGGCATTACTTCCATTGATGCTGGTGCATTTTGGTTTACAGAAGCCTTGCTTATTATTACGGCATTACCACTTGGATTGATCTTTGCCAGAATCATTACAGATAAGACGTTTCGACGTTGTTCATAGAAATGGATATGAATATAGGGGCTGTCTCACTATGAACCGCTCCCCGTCAAGTAGACAATTGAAAAAATATAAATTTTTCCTGCCA
>OJNH01002117.1_pt1 | contig 14289 bp, 9 predicted proteins | sample 1597361 | NCBI WGS metagenome assembly OJNH01 (sample SAMEA2452136, study PRJEB22498) | human gut metagenome | biome: human feces; feature: human gut; material: feces | place: Australia | collected 2012
GATTTTCGTATTCCTAATCCTGTAGAAGTGGCAGATCCAGCAGACAAACCTTCTGTGTAGACACGTGAAGCATCAAGCTGAGGATAAGTCTTCAACAAATAATATACAACCTGTTCAATACCATCCATACCCATCCGGGCATAATCTTTACTACCCTGCCATTCAAGTTCCACAACTACAAAATTTTCTTTTGCGCAGAGTTCAATGAAACCAGAGGTCTCAGCTTGTGTACGCGGATCATTCTCATTGCCATGCAGCAAGAGCAATAAAGGTACAGTTCCTCTAGGCGCTTTCAATGTTGCTTCAGGATGAAATTCATACCACAAAAAAGTTCCAGTACCCAGCAAATTCGTTTCCATAACCCGCCGAGTTATCCCCCACTCTTCAGGCATGATATATGGTTCAAGCTCATAAGTTCCATACTTTTCAGGAGTACCTCCCATATACCATGTATGTTTATAATTATTAAAACGATAGTTTTTAGACAACACTTGAACCCAAGCTTCCAAAAAAGTCTCTTTCAACGATGCACTTGTATCGCTCGATGAAACTACTTGCAACAGTTCTTCATCTGTATTGACATAGAATGTTAGGTTGCCCTTTACTGCAGTCTTAACAGCCTTATTAAGTTTTACATAAGAGTTGGTCACCTGTTTACTTCTAGCACCAGCAACGAATGTCGGTACAGGACAATCATCTAGTTCATACTTGCCAGGATTACCGCCAATAGTAACTATACCAGCCACAGCCTCAGCGTTCCGTGCTATGGCCTTGTTCACAAAAGTTGCTCCTTGTCCAATACCTATAACTTTTAGATTATTAACAACACGCATACCTTTAAAAAAAGTTTGGAAAGCCGACAAATCTTTTTCCATATCATAAGTATTACCCAAAGGATTCATAACACATACCGATGCAGAAAATTTATGTAGAATACTATCCATCCCCATCTCCTTAATCAAGGATTCAGCTTGAGTTACGTCACAACGTTTATCCGGATATATAAGGAAAAAAGGAGAAAAGCCCGCAAAACGGCCATCAACCTGCGTACAAGTATCACGATACATATATGCTTCTTGCTCTACTTTGGGGAGACGATCCAATATAATTGCATGATGCGAGTCAATACTTTTCCTTTTAATGACAATGTTTCTGACATCATAAACAATCTTGCAAAAACCGTCAGATATGCTACGAGTTGTAGAGGGTTGCGGAATTGCAAAATTATTGTATGGTCTGGCTCCATTTTGTTCTCCATCAGCCAACCGGCGGGACATTTTTTTCATAGTCTGAATATAGCTTAGAGACAGATAATTCTTTAAATATGGATAATGTCCACACCATATTCTACTGATACTTCCATCCGTCATCAGTTTCTCCATACGACAACAAGATTGATAAAAAGTTTCTATTGGAGACATTGGTACACATTGCAACCATACCTCTCCTGAGCCGAAAGCATCACCCGAATAACAATCTCCTTGTTCACGGTCAAGAAGAACAATAGAACCCGGTGTATGTCCTGCCATCAGCATAACTTCCAGTTTACGTCCTCCCAAATCAAATACTTGTCCTTCCTCCATATAACGTACCTTACCAGTATAGTTCACTGTTCGTTCCTTGATAAGTATACTATCGTTACGATGCATCCAAACCTCGTCGAAATAGCCGATACACCCAGCATGATCCGGATGTGCGTGAGTGATAATGACATCATAAGGTTTATTAGTGATACTCTCTACAATCTTATCCAAATCAGCGCAACGAGTACCCGCATCAATCAATGCAGCTTTATCATTACCCTCCAACAAATACATAGTAGTAAAATCCCATGTTTCAAACACCCATGTTTTATCTTTCAGCTTAGATACAGTCACCTCATCATTCTTGAAAACAACTTGTGACCATGTTCCCACAAAAGAAAATAGAACAACTATAAATAATAAACCTTTCTTCATAATCATATATTTAAGAATCTCTTGACACAGATAATACATTATAAACTACATAATCAACTTTCATATAAACTAGAGACAGCCTCCCCCCAGCAAAAAGAGAGAGGCTATATCATCAATCCACATCAATATCCCGGGTTTTGAACAATATTAGGATTTACCTCAATCTCATTTTCCGGATATGGCAGTAATTCATCACGATTAGGTGTCCAACCTGCCAATTCTCTTTCATTCTCTGTATAAGATACAGAAGTATCATACTGAGCATTATATATACCTTTAGCAGTAGTCAAATCATTTCCTTCTTTAGGAACTATAAGGAAGTTTGGCAATTTCTTACCTTTATCAGCCAACACAATAGGTGCATCTCCCCAACGTATCAAGTCTTGGAAACGCACTGCTTCCATAGCAAGTTCTAACCGACGTTCCAGCTTTAAGTCATCCATCGTAACATTTGACTTAGAAGGCAATTGAGCTCTTGTACGTACTTTATTCAGATAAATATCGGCATCAGGATCGTTTGTTTGAATACAGCATTCTGCCATCATCAGCAAGACATCAGCATAGCGAATAACCGGTGTACAGCTCTGATTACCGCACCAATATGACACATTTTCGTCATCTAAGCTTGCCAACCATTTCAAACGGAAATAGCCCTCATTGCCATATCTATTTGCTGTAGAATTTATACCAATGTTCATTCCTACAACTTGTTCAAAGGTACGAATCCAGCTACTTACACGATACCCATCCACTCCTTCTTCTGCTACATAAGCCTCATACAACGATTTAGTAGGATTGAAATAACTATAGCCACTGGTTGCATTAAATCTAAAATGAGAGGACGATTCCGGACCTGCTATAAACCCATAACCAAACGCCCAGTTAGCCAAAATACCATACCAGCCACCTTGTGCATACATATTAGCAGTATCATAATGACGGGTACACTCCAATACATATTCCTTACTTCCATTTCCTGCTGTATGATAGAAAATATTGATATCGTCTTCCAAATCATACTTACCAGAACCAATAACATCCTTGAACAGACTTTTAGCATCAGTAAATTTTTGTTGGTATAAGTAAGACTTGCCCAATAATGTCTTGGCTGCTTCCAAAGTAGCACGGGTACATCCATCCTTATCATCCACACTAGTTTTCGAAGTAAGCACACCGGAATTAATAGCTTCCGTCAAATCTGTTTCAATAAACTCCCACAATTTTTCACGTGTAGAATTAGACACTTTATATTCTTCCGAATTCTTCAACACCCTATCTACCAAAGGAGGATTACCCCAAAGAGTAGTCAGTTCAAAATAGCAAAGCGCACGATAGAACTTAGCTTCAGCAATATTGCGAGCTTTAATGACACTGTCCTCTGAATTGAATTTTTCTATCACCAGGTTACATAAATAGATCGTAGTATACAGATCCTTATAATAAGTCTCTATCCAGCCATTAGTAGGCATGGCTGCACTTTCAAATATTTCCTGTGCATAAGTCTGGTCTGATCGTGAACCTCCTGTATTAAAATCATCTGCCAAAAGATTCTTCACGAAAAAGCCGTTGGCATATTGCGAAGCTCCTCTATGACCTCCGGAGAAAGCCGTACGCCACGAACGATAAACGGCAGCAATAGCCTCTTCACAATCCTGGTCAGTTTTATAAAAAGCCTCTTCATTTGTCACACCTTGCTGTGGAATGTCCAATAAGTCAACGTCGCAAGATGTAAACGAGATCACACCTGCCATTAATCCCAATAATATTTCTCTTTTCATAAGTTTATTAATATTCAAAAGGTTATATATTAAAATGTTACCGATAATCCAAATACTACCTTTTTTGTTGTCGGATAGTTACCATAGTCTACCCCCATACCACTTGTGGTAGTAGAAGACACTTCAGGATCGAGTCCAGGATATTTGGTAAACAAGAAAAAGTTATCCAAAGATGCATAGACACGTAAGTTGTCTATCATGATTTTCTTTGTCCATTGTTTTGGGAAGGTATATCCCAACTGAATTTGCTTGATACGGAAATAAGAGCCATCGAAAACATAAGCATCAGACAAACCGTATTTATCCGCATTCGTCAGTTGCGGACGAGCATATTTGGCAGAAAGATTTTGTGGCGTCCAACGCTGATCGTACATCTCTTTCAACGAATACAGAATCCGGTTATAGCTGTAGGACATAAACACATCATTACCTACCGAACCATTACCAAATACCGACAAGTCAAAGTTTTTGTAGCTGGCTGTCAACGTAAGACCATAAGTAAAATCCGGCATTGGTTTGCCAATCATAGCCTTGTCATTGGCATTGATAGAACCATTACCATCATTATCTCTGAATACGGGATCACCGTTTTCATTCAAATGGTCTACTTGATAACCACGGAAATACCATACCGGAAAACCTTCCTCAAAAGCAGAGAATGAACCATTGGAAGCCATTGTAGTACTTCCTTCAATACGTCCACCACTAACGTGTGGATCAAGGTAAGTAACTTCATTCTTCAACGTAGCGATGTTTCCTGAAACCGAATAGCTAAAATCTCCAATATTATCGCGCCAAGAAGCTTCCAGCTCAAAACCTTCATTTACTACATTACCAGCATTCATAGGAGCAGCAGAATTTCCTGCCTCATACGGAATAATAATGTTAGATACAATCAAATCTTTCGTTTTCTTCTTATACCAATCCATACTCAAAGAAAAGCGGTCCTTGAAAGCGCGAAGGTCAAGACCAATATTCAATTGCTCAGAAGTTTCCCACTTCAAATCAGGATTATAAAGTTGGGAAGGCTGAGCAGATGTCATATAATTTATTTTACTATTGCTGAAAGGATACCCAGCTGCATTCGTAATCAAGGCATTAGAATATTTATACCCACTCAGATTACTTGTACTACCATTCTGTCCCCAACTGCTCCTCACTTTCAGAAATGTAATAGGAGTGTGATTGTTCTCTGCAAAAAAGTCTTCATTGGATATAGTCCATCCCACCGAAGCAGAAGGAAAGTATCCCCAGCGATTCGTCGGAGGCAATACAGAAGCATCAGCAGCGTCAGCACGCATGGCAAACTGAGCCATGTAGCGGTTCTTATAGTCATAACCCACACGACCAAAGTAAGACAGTTTGCGGTAAATATAATTATGTCCACCGGTACTTTTTACCGCATCGCCGGCCGGCCAGTCCACATCCGCATACAAAAGGTTATCTTTGGCTATCTTGTCTACACCAGCAGACACATAAATCTGGTCAGACTGCGAATAAGACATACCCAACATGGCAGAGATATTATGTGTATCCAACAAGGTGGTATTATAGTTGACAAAGTTCTCCCATTGGTAATAAGTAGTAGATAAGCTGGTGCGAGTTACGCCGTTTCTGTCTTTATTTGAAGCTGAGGCAGAACCATAATACAAATTGTTGTGAGTGTAAGTATTATCCGTGGCAATACGATAACCCAAACGAGTGGTGAACACTAAATCCTTAATCGGAGTAAAATTGGCATATAGGGTACCCATCAGGCTGTTGCCCGTATTCTTCTTGTCGTTCATACGGATAGCCACCATCGGATGTACTTGTTCCATTGTGCCCAAACAGCTGTAATAATCACCATTGGCATTCTGTAAAAGTGTAAAACCATTAGCTATCTGTGCTTGCATCTGTGTGGGCAAAGCGTCAGCCGGATAAGTATCAGCAATGTAAGGAGCCAAGGTCATAACAGTAGCTATCATACTTACATAAGAAGTTCCACCACTACCATCACTGATGGCTTTGCTCGTATAATTGGCATAATTGGCAGTAGTACCCACTTTCAGCCAAGGCTTGATCTTGTAGTCAGCATTCAGCATGACAGAAAGGCGCTTGTAGGTATCACGGTCCTCACGAATGATACCATTATCATACAAATTATTAAGTGACAAGAAATATGAGCCTTTGTCATTGGCACCTTGAAAGGTGACTGTATGACGGGAAGCAGGAGAAGCATTAAATGCCACATCATACCAATCTGTTGACGACACTCCATCCCATACACCATTGCTTATCAACTCTCGAATATTAACGTCAGTAAAAGTAGGGTCAGCTTCCTTCATCTGTGTAAGGTACTCCTGAGAATTCAACAATTCAGGACGACGTGCTAGGCTGTTGATAGAATACTGGAAATCGTAAGAGATACTACTAGTACCCTGACTTCCACTTTTGGTCGTAATCAATACAACACCATTACCAGCCTGGGCACCATAGATGGCTGCCGAAGAAGCATCTTTGAGGACGGAAATAGACTCAATGTCATTCGGATTCAAGTTGGGATATTTTTCGCTGGGGATACCATCGACCACATAAAGCGGCGAGCTTCCCCCACTAACGGAACCGATACCACGAACGGTAACATTCGGTGCTTCTCCCGGAGTTCCTGATGCAGAGGAGATATTCACACCCGCTACACGTCCTTGCAGCATTTTAATCGGATTATAGTCATTACCCTGATCTATATTTTCCATCTTTACTTTACTGATAGAAGTAGTGACTAGCTTTTGTGACTGGACTCCGTAGCCGACAACAACGACCTCGTCTATCATTTTACTGTCTTCCTGAAGTACAACTTTTACAAATGTCTGCCCTGCGGCAGAAAGGTCAACTGTTTTATAACCGATATAAGAGACGGTCAATATTCCCTTTTCCGGTACGTCTGCTAATGTGAACTTTCCATCAAAATCTGTAATCGTTCCGTGCGACTCACCTTTTATCACAATACTGGCACCAATGACTGGCTCGCCTTTTTCATCGACAACAGTACCTGTTATTTTTTTAGTTATCGATTTGTCCTGGGCTTTGCGAATCAATACAATCACATTATCTTGTTCTTTCTTATACGCTAAGTCCATTCCTCCTAAAAGTTGTTGCATGGTTTGTTCAATCGTTGCGTTCTTCACATTCAACGATACTTTTCGGTTTAACTCCGGCAGACTCTCATTGTAGAAGAATTTGTAATTGCTTACTTGCTCGATTTTCTTTAAAGAGGCTCTCAAAGAGATGTCTTTCACATTCACTGTTATTTGGGAATAAGCGGTGAAAGAGACGCTTAAAAACAATAGCAGACAGATAGTCCGCAGTGTTTTCCAGTTCTTACTTCTCCCTGTATTTGCTTGAGGGAGCTTTTCAAAGGTTGTTTTGTGCTTCATATATCAAAACTTTTAAGTTGTTTGATAGGTATACAGACTACTATACTCACTCGTCCAATCGCCTATCAGACTTTAACTCTCGTTAACTTATTCAATTCAGAGAACAAAAAAACCATTCCTAAGTAGTGGGCTTCGGAATGGCTCTATTCTATATTTTTTCTACTATTTCTCTTTCAAAACAATCACCGAACCGTCCATTTCATAATAGAAAGGTGAAGTAAGCATCAGGATATTCAATGCATTCTGTATGCCACCTCCCGGAATGGTTCCGGTGAAATATTCATTAGGTAGTTTATTGGAGTCGAAACGAATCTCTACGTCATAGATGCGTGAAAGGGTTTTCATTATATTCTCCAAAGATTCTTTCTCGAAATAGATATTTCCTTTCGTCCATTCAATGTAGTCACTCGGGTGTACTTGAGTGGCTGTTATCTTATGAGTGGCTTTGTTATATTCTATTTTGTCGCCGGGCTTCATGATATGCGACATTTTCTGCGCATAGACCCCTACTTTTCCTTCCAAAAGAACGACTGTCACGTCTTTGGCATCTTCATAGGCAGATACATTAAAAGAAGTACCGAGTACTTTCACTTCCAAATCACCGACCTGCACTATAAAGGCATGTTTTTCATCATGAGCTACTTTGAAATAGGCTTCACCATTCAGTTGCACACGACGCACATTTTCTCCGAAGTTATTCAGATAGCTTAATTGCGAAGCAGAATTGAGAACGACATTCGTTCCGTCCGGCAATTCGATGGTTGCTTTATCTCCTTTATCAGCTTTTACTATAAAGGGTGCTCCCACTGTTTGGGAAGAATCTATAAGATAGTAGGTGAAGAAGGCAATACAAATGGGTAAAACGATGGCGGCAGCCCATTTCCAAGGATTCATGCGAATAGTTCTTGGTTTCTCTTTTCCCTGTGTCTCTTCTTTTCCCTGTGTCTCTTCTTTTCCCTGCGTCTGTTCTTTGATTCGGGCAAATAGTTTGTTGCGCAGTACCGGATTAATACCGGCATCCGATTTGGAAAATTCTTCTTCCCACCAGTTCTGTAAATGGCGGTCGTTCTTTATCCAATCGGAAAGTTCTTTAATCTCCGCATCCGTTATATTTCCATCGAAATACTTTTCAATCAGTTCTTTATAATATATCTTATCCATCTTCTTTCCTGCTTATTTACAAGTATACATTTTCATCCTATCTACTATCCAAAAACGTGTATTACAATTACATTTCATTAACAAAAAAGGCGATCAGAAGCGCAATTACCTTATCGTAATGCTTCATCAACTGCTCACGCATAAATTTCACCGCCAAAGATAATTGTGTGGCGACTGTACTTTCAGAAATACCCATCATTTCAGCAATTTCCTTATTCGTATAGTTCTGACGCTTACTTAAGATAAAGATTTTCTTTCGCTGTGCCGGCAATTCTTCTGCTAATGAGTCGATATAGTCGTTCAAGAAATGAAGATCAATATTCTCTTCTGTTTGCGAATCACGATCCACACTGCTTTTCAGCAGATATTCATTGTAAACATATTCAACGGTCTGACGCTGGTACATGTTCATCAGTAAATTTTTGGCTATCGTACAAAGAAAAGAAATAAATGAAGCGTTCGTATCGACTTTCTCACGTACTTCCCATATACGGATAAAAGTGGATTGCACCACTTCTTCAGCCATATATTGATTGCCGGAAGAAAGCCGCATAATGAAATTGTACAGTTTACCGCTGTACATATTATACAATCTTTCAAATGCTTGAAAAGAACCGTCTTTTAAATCGATTAATAAATGTTTTTCATCTGTAAAATTCACCATAGCTTAGAATTTTGCAACAAAGGTATGCAACCATAGACCATTAACAGGTGACAATATTATTAATATTTTCTCAATTATCCGATTTTTATGAGGAAAAAGATACTAATATCAGGATAGTGACGCCATCCGGTCAAGATAGTGACGCTATCTAATCAGGATAGTGACGCTATCTTGAACGGATACCGTCACTATGTTCAGTAAGGTAATTCGCATTAATAAGTCAAACGGATACCAGCCTGTATATTGAAGTTAAACGGATTCTCTTTACGTATGGTCTGTATATCCGAACCGTCATCAAAATAATAAGCAACACCGGGTTCTACATAGATACCCAGACGTTTCGTTGCGTTCACCTGTGCACCTACCGCACCGGATACCGAGAATTGCAGAGGTTTCACCGTTTCTTTCTCGGAACCGAGCTTTCCATAAACACATTTCTCCACCATACCTCCACCGGAGACGTAGAGAGTGACGAGTTTTTTATCAAGGAAATTCCAGTTAGCACGCAGCGGAATACCGACATAATGAAGTTTTTGTTCTATCTGCTGATCTTCACCCGCCAGTTTCGCATCCGAAGAAAGCAATGTGTAAGTCAATCCCGTTTCGAGAGAGAATCCCTTGGCCAATCCTTTACGGACAGACAATCCGAAGGAAATTGGTTGATGGTGCTTAATGTCGACCACTTGTTTTGCCTGACGCAGATAAGGCACTCCATCTTCAAAAACCAATGTCTGATCGTTAGGTATCTCCATCAGACCGTTGGAAACAGAAAGCATACTCACACGAGACATATAAGCATGAGAGCCGGCACCGACTTCTGTGGATGCTCCGCCCGAATTTCCAACCGATAGCCCCATGGACCATGTTCCTTTTTGAGATGCTCTTTTTTCTGCCGGAATATGCAGCTTGTCTCTGCCGGAAGGGCGACGCGGCCTGTTGTTCGGCCGTTCGGTATTCTGTGACTGTGTAGCCTGACCCACATTTTCACTGTCTACCTGCTTTGCTTCATTTTTCGTCTGTTCCGTCTCACCTTTGAGCGTCTGATCTTTCTCAATCACAGGATTATTTTCATTCCCTGTTACAGGTTCGTTGTTATTTTCTATTGCAGATTGGTCTGCATTTGTTTTCTGTTCTGTAAGATTCTTATCAATTTTCGCCAACCGGTCTTCACGAGCCACCGGTCTCAATACAGGTTCCACGGAAGAGCCCTGCACATCCGGTCGCTGCACTCCCGGCAACGCATCGGGCATAGAAGCCAATGCCGGAGTTTGCGTATTACGTATATGATCCGCAGCAGGTGTTCCCAGAAAATACAGGCTTACGGACGAGACAACGGCCAGTAATATAACGGCTGCAGCAACCATCATCCATCTTCGATAAGGATATATTCTCCTCTCCACAGGAGGCATAAGCTCTTTCTCCAGTTGTTCCCAACCGAAAGGAGGTATCGGCTCAGAGTAGTTTTCCAACTTCTCTTTCAGCTTGTCCATCCACATCTCTCTATCTTTCATCTTCTCATCCTTCATCTGTCATTCATCATTAACCATTCTTTCACTTTCCTGGCCAGCACGGTTTTGGCACGAAACAATTGCGAAGCCGAGGACTTTTCGTTGATACCCAGCAATTGGGCAATCTCTTTATGCGACTTATCTTCAAACGTGTATAAGTTGAATACGGTACGATAACCGGCAGGCAACTCTTCTACAAAATGCATCAAGACCTGCTGTGGTATGGCCTCCACCTCCGAAGCATCCGGTTCTTCATATGTTTCGGGAGCATCTTCCAGTGCCATCGACTGGCTCATCACATCATTTTTGCGCAGATATTGCGGTGCCACATACACCATCACACGTTCCATCCATGCCCTAAGAGAACCTTCACCACGCCAGGTGAATTTATCGAACGAACCGAAAATCTTCAGGAAGCCATCGTGTAGCAGATCCTGGGCGGTCTCTCTGTCTCCGGCATATCGGAGACAGATACCGAGCATCCGTCCGGCATACTGCTCATAAAGTTCCTTGCGGGCACGGTTGTCGCCTTGCCTGCATAGCTCTGTCAGCTCTTGTTCTTCCATTCTCTTAAACACGTGTTTATCTTATAAATGCAGCAAAGATAGAAATACTGCATATAGAGAACAACACTTTTCCCACTTTTGTTTCTTTAACAATATTCCGTGCAATATTCTTTTCTTTCCTGCATTTTCCATACGGATGCTTCCCCCACAGGGAGGCGCACCGGGCAAATGAAAGCCTTTACAATTTAAGTGTAATATTCCAAAACCAAAACGAACTTATGAAGAAATTGAATTTATTTGCAGTAACCGTGATCTTGGCTCTCGTTCCCTTCCTCCAGTCTTGTCTGGACGACGATGATGCCGTTTATTCCGATTTCACAATTGCCACTCTCAGACAAATTGATGACACGGATGATTATTATTTCGGTCTGGACAGTGGCAGAAAGATGTATCCGGGTGATGACTCCGCTATCCGTAATTATCCGATTGTAGACGGAAAACGGGTGTTCGTATGGTTCCATCAGTTTGAAGAACAAGTCCCCGGATATGATTATAATATTCAAGTAGTGAGAATGGATTCCATCCTGACCAAAGACATTATCCCGCTGACAGCCGAAACAGCCGACAGCATCGGAGACAACCGTATCAATATGACTTACCATTGGATTGCACAAGGCTATCTGACAATGGAGTTCCAATATCGCGGAACAAGCAATCCCAACAAAAAGCATATGCTGAACCTGGTATATGATACGGACAAAGATCTCATAGATGAGGAGGGGTACATCAACCTCGAATTCCGCCACAATGCATATGACGACGACGAAGGAAGAATAGGTGACGGCATCGTATCCTTTAAACTGGATAAAATAGCGGAGGAGATGAAAACCGCCAAAGGCTTGAAGATACGTGTAAATACGATTTATGATAATGTGATATACAAGAAAATAGACCTTGAAAAACAATCGAAAAGCAGCCAAATACCTACTGCTAATCAACTCAAACCGATGAGTTACACGACTGGAACGAACTATTAATTCTGATATAATAAAATGATGAAGCGGCTGTTTCCCAAAACAGGGAATAGCCGCCTTTTTATAAGCACAGGTTCGAAGTCTATGAAAAAGAACCTTTCTGCATTTTTCTCAGAAATCAAACAGGCATTTATTACTTATCAGAAGAAAGTATTTTCCAGATTCCGGCACTTAATGCAGCACCGACAAACGAAGCCACGATAAACAGCCACAACTGAGACAATGCAACACCACCCTCAAACAAAGCCGGACCAATACTACGTGCCGGATTGACAGAGGCACCCACCGACCGGTCTTCACTAAACCAAGCATTGTACAGCCTGCAAAGTAAGCATCTCCTTAGGCACAGCAGTCCGTATCTCTTCCTTAAGCACAGCAAGCAGGCTGACACGTATAAAGTCCTTATTGGTTGTCAGCACAATAGGCCGGGTGGGACGAGGAATAGCAAACGGACGCACCAACTCTTTCTGCGATTCGGAAAGCTGATACACGGCCAGCTCCGGGATAAATGTAATTCCTTTCCCGCTTTCCACCATCCGCATAAATGTCTCCATACTTCCCAAACGATAAGCCATCTGATGGAGCTTCACGGCTTCCATCTGGCAAAAACGAACCAACTGGTCGCGAAAACAATGTCCTTCATCAAGCAACCATAACCTCTCACCGGTAATGTCGGAAGTACGGACTACCTCTCGCCCGAACAAAGGTTCCTTTCGGGAAACATATCCATAAAACTGTTCATAAAAAAGGATCTCCTCGGACAAAGCCGCATCCTCTAACACACTTGCCAGAATAGCAGCATCGATATCTCCTGTATGTAAAGCCTGGCGGATATCCTGTGTCTTCATTTCTGTCACACGGATATCCAGCCCGGGATATTTCTCCATCATCTGCGGAAAAAAACGTGGCAACAGATAAGGTGCGATGGTTGGCAACACTCCCAGGCGGAAAGTACCGGTAAGCATCCCCTGTTCCTCATTGATAATATCCTTCACCTGCGAAGCCTGTGCCAATATGGTACGTGCCTGCGCAATCACCTTCTCTCCTATCCGTGTAGGACACACCGGTTGCATGGTACGGTCGAATAGCTTCACTCCAAGTTCTTCTTCCAGTTTCTGAATCATTGCGCTCAAAGTAGGTTGAGTTACCCGGCAATATTCCGCAGCACGGGCAAAATGCCTGAACTGATCTACGGCAAGTATATACTCCAATTGTTGTATCGTCATCTATCAAAGTTTTACGGGTTATAGATTCTGTCTATGCAAAGATAGAAATTATCAGTTTGACACGCATACATTTTCCCCCTATCTTTGCAATACGAAAAAGAAAAATAGTATAAACCAATTAAAATAAAAAAAGTTATGAAAACATTAGATTATATCAAACTGAACGAATCGGGAGTGAACAACGTAGTAGCATCTTTGCAACAATTACTGGCAGATTTCCAGATATATTACACCAACCTGCGTGGTTTCCACTGGAACATTAAGGGACATGACTTCTTCGTACTGCACAGCAAATTTGAAGATTTGTATAACGACGCAGCCGAGAAAGTGGACGAAATAGCAGAACGTATCCTGATGCTGGGCGGCACTCCGGCCAACAAATTCAGCGATTATCTGAAAATGGCTAACATCAATGAAGTAGACCGCGTAAGTAACGGTGAGAAAGCTCTGGAAAATATCCTCGAAACATACAGCCACCTGATCGGTGAAGAGCGCAAACTTCTCTCCATTGCATCACAGGCCGGCGATGAAGTAACAGTAGCATTGATGAGCGATTATCTGAAAGAACAAGAGAAAATGGTTTGGATGCTGACAGCTTACAGCAACAAGTAAGCCCTCATGGCATATTAAATCAAAAGAGACACAATTTACGGTTATTGTGTCTCTTTTCTTTTTTACAACATCAGAATGGATTCATATCTATTTTATTACGATCTCATCCGTGAAAAGCCAGCCACCTTCTATTCCATTAGATAAAGCTTGATAACGGACATAGCGGGCCGAAGCTTTACCGTCCCATTCGTAGGTCCGGAATACCAACCGGTCTTCCGTAGTCGGCACATCGGTATGAAGGCGAGCCTGTTCGGTAAATGTATTTCCGTCTTCCGAAATAGAAATAATCACTTCGCGTGGAAGCCATACATAAGGACCGGACAATTGCATAAATTCGGCAGCAATGGAGGAGATTTCTTTCATCTCACCCAAATCGACCGTAATATCCATATCCGTATTGAGGAAACCCTGCCAGCGTTTATCACC
>OJNH01002120.1_pt1 | contig 14274 bp, 12 predicted proteins | sample 1597361 | NCBI WGS metagenome assembly OJNH01 (sample SAMEA2452136, study PRJEB22498) | human gut metagenome | biome: human feces; feature: human gut; material: feces | place: Australia | collected 2012
TCAAAAGGAAACCCTTATCGTGGTCTTCTATTTAATTTCTGATGCGTCCGACCTGGGAGTTGAATGTTTCTACTTATATTTCAAGCAATCTTGATATAATCTCTTGATTTGAACAAAGTTAATTTGTTAGATATAACAAAATAGAATATTCAAATAATGATGAAGGTTGAGGTCACTTATGCGAAAATTACTTTTTGATTTGCAAAACGCTATACAAGACAGCTTTGCTGGGATTCCAGGGGAAAATAGACTTCTTTTTAATATTTTTCAAAATATTCCGGATATTGAAACTAACGGATTAATATGGGGCGATCGCCAGTGGCATGTTCAAAACTTATCCTCTGACGAGGAACAAGCCATTTTCATGGGCTTTGTAAACGAGCCATGTGCCTACAATAAACCCGGGATGAATTATGGATTTTTCTCTTACTTCACATCCAAACTTGGCAATAAATTCCCCAGGATTTCAAGGCTTAATAATAAAACTAGAGAAAGTTTTATTGTTAGGAATCAAATTTTTCCTTTAACAGACTCCATCCCCAAGAATGTTGTTTGGCGCCGCGCTTTCTCAAGGACCTGTGACCCAAAAATCAGAAAGTTTGTAGAGGAAGCAAATTTTTATTTAAGTCCCCTTGGCTTAAATAGAGTTTATGCTTCTTTGAAATATAAGTTAGCCTTTCCGAAATTAGATACTGAGGGTTTCGATTTCATCTTTTTTGAGTACCCCAAGGCAATTGTTGTTGATAAAAAGACTACTAAAATTGTTCGATATCATGATGCAATCCCATTGGTGGCTCCTGATACTCCCGACAGCATAGATACCCTTAAATTACACATTAGGGCGGTTAAAGCATGTGAAAATGATTCAATTTTTGTTTGTAATAGCCCAAATTCTCAAAACGAATTGAGATTAATCAGCCCAATTGCAGCTTCTCGTTCGACGGTTATACCTTGTGTTGTTCCTGATACAAGCAGCAATAGCGAAAATATGAGTGTCTCAGAGATTGTGAATAAAAGACGCTTTAATCCCAATTCTGGACGTATTGATTTGTATTTAAGGAAAATAGAAGCTGATTTAGCAAAGAATCATCGAAAATTAATCGAGGATGATGAACCCTATTTCATTGCAGTATCTACTTTAGAACCTAGGAAAAATTATGCTACTTTGCTTTCTGCATGGTCCATGTTCAATACAAGGAATACTAAAAAAGTTAAGTTGATTCTCGTTGCAAATCCCGGATGGCGCAGTGACGTTTTAAAAAATGAAATTAGTAGATTGTCACTAGAAGGTGATCTTATCCATTTGACGAAAGTGCCGCAGGAAGAGTTAAATTTTCTTTATTCAAAAGCTAAGGCTTTCATTTCCCCTTCTTATGCGGAGGGATTTGGAGCACCTTTGATTGAGGCAGGTTTATGCGGCATCCCGGTTATAGCATCTGATATTGACACTTATCACTATGTTCTCGGAGAAAGTGGCATTTTCTTTGATCCTTACAGCAAAGAAGACTTGTGTCAAAAAATGGGCTTTTTGATGTCTCGTACTCCAGAACAAATGAAAGAGTTATCAGACAAAAGTAAAGCAAATGCTCTCAGATTTTCTAATGAAAGAGTAACTGAACACTGGGCTGATTTCATTAAGAGTATTTAGATTTTTAGAAAGAGAATTATGAAAATTAGAGCTAGAGCACCGTTAAGAATTGGAATTTCCGGAGGAGGAACGGATGTTCCTCCTTATTGTGATGTTTACGGAGGCCTTGTCCTCAACGCTACTATTGATAAATACGCTTACACTACAATCGAGACAACCACAGGGGATGTTGTTTCATTTAAGGCTGACGATATACAAGTAGAAGAAGTTGTAGAGTTAAAAGATTTTCCTTTATATGGAGGAAAGTTAAAACTTCATTCCGCGGTATACAGTTATATGATGCTCAATTATAACGATGGGGTTTTTCTTCCCTTAAAGGTATCTACTTATTGTGATGCCCCTATTGGTTCGGGACTGGGCTCTTCCTCAACTATTGTAGTTTCGCTCGTATCTGCGTTCTGTAATTTATTGGATTTATCCTTTGATGATTATCAGCTAGCTAAACTAGCATTTTATATTGAGAGAAAATTGTGTGGCTTAAAAGGAGGAAGTCAAGATCAATATGCAGCCGCCTTTGGCGGGGTCAATTTCATGGAGTTTTGTAAAGATAATCATGTGATAGTCAATTCGTTGCGAATAAAAGAAAGAATTTTGTGCGAATTTGAGTCATCATTGATTTTGTATTTCTCGGGTATTTCACGTGAATCCGCAGATATAATTTCTCAACAAAGTCGCTGCCTAGAGGAAAAAAAAGCAAGTTCGCTGGAAGCGATGCACAACCTTAAATTTGAAACAAAGAGGATGAAGGACGCCTTGTTGATGGGTGATTTCGAAATTATAGTAGATTCACTAAATAAAGGCTGGATCAGCAAAAAGAAATCATCTTCTTCCGTTAGCAATGCCCAAATCAATCAGATCTTTGAAGCAGCAATCAATGCAGGGGCGAAGGCTGGAAAAATTTCTGGAGCAGGAGGAGGTGGCTTCATTCTTTTCTTTGTTCCTTTAGAAAAAAGAAAAAAAGTCCTCAATGTATTAGCCCAATTTAATGGTTTTGCAACGGGATGTCATTTCACTAAACATGGCGCTCAGTCATGGAGAATTAAGGAGTAAGCGATGAAAGATTCAACAAAAGAGATCTTTGATTCTTTCTTTCAACACAATGTAGCCCTAACTAATTGTTCTGTTTCGATCATAAATTTTTTTGACACAATCTTAGATTGTTTCTCTCGAGGAAACGTTCTGTTTCTATGTGGCAATGGCGGGAGCGCAGCGGATTGTGGCCATATCCAAGGAGAGCTAGTTAAATCATTTAAGTTGAAAAGAGAGCCAAGCCAAGACGAGATAATACTTTTGAAAGACTCAGATTTGAGCGATAAGGAAGTTTCTCTACTTGAAAATGGCCTTCCCGTCATAGATTTATGTGCTTTTGGACCTTTAATAAGCGCAATCTCAAACGACGGGGCTCCAGAACATATTTTTGGTCAGCAAGTTTGGGCGATGGGAAAGAAAGGGGATTGCTTGCTGGCAATAAGTACATCAGGTAATTCTAAAAACGTAGTTTTGGCGGCGAAAATAGCTAAAGCAAAAGGTATGAAAGTGTTGGCACTAGTTGGTGAGAATACTATGAGTCAATTAAATTTGATAGCAAATTACACAGTAAATGTGCCAAAGAAGGAAACTTTCATGGTTCAGGAACTTCATCTTCCCGTATACCACGCTTTGTGCTTAGCACTTGAAAATGAGCTTTATGGAGATGAAGAGTAAATGGAAGCTGTCATATTGGTGGGTGGTTTAGGGACACGATTAAGAAGCGTCGTTTCTGATAGGCCAAAGCCTATGGCTGAGGTTAACGGTAAACCCTTCTTATCGATAATCTTAGACTCTCTTGTTGACGGAGGAGTTAAACATGTCATTTTAGCCACTGGATACAAAGGAGAATTTATCTCTAATTACTATGGTGATACCTACAGAAACATAAAGCTAGACTATTCGCATGAGAATAAGAAACTTGGTACAGGCGGGGCTGTGAGGCAAGCTCTCGGCTTCTTAATAAACAAAAGAATGCCTTTTTTTGTATTAAATGGGGATAGCTTTATTGAATTGGAATTTGCGAGAATGTATTCTCAACATTTATACTCCAATTCTCAGATTACTATTGCTACGAAATTTGTGTCGAGTGCTTCAAGATACGGTATGCTTGATATAAATGAAAAAAAAATTACCGGTTTTAAGGAAAAAGGAAGTTCCGCATCAGGTTACATTAATTCTGGTGTATATATTATTAATCCTGATTTGTTTAAATCTGAGATTGAGCTGACCTTTTCGTTAGAAAAAGATTTTATAGAGAAACGCATAGAACATCTTGACATCTCTCCATTCGAGTCAAAAGGTTTCTTCATAGACATCGGGATTCCCGAAGATTACGAGAGAGCGAAACGTCACTGGCTTATTGAAAATTAGCAGATTTTATTTTTCACAGATTTGAGGGTCCACCGAATCCCTCTGAAATTTATCTTTTGCAAATGATATCAATTATATCTTTTGCAGTTTCCTCCCAAGTTACTGCGGGGATATTTTGGCTTTTTGGATGTAAATTTCGTTTGAAGAGTAATAACCACTCTTTTACTACTTCGTCAAGTGCATCTTCTTCATCGAAATAATAGGCAGAATTTCCTACAACTTCGTGATAAATAGGCTTGTCTCTTGCAATTATTGGCAGTCCGTAATGGGCTGCCTCAATTAATGGAAGGCCGAATCCTTCATTCAAACTCGCATATATTAGTGCCGTAGAAGACTTATAAAGATATTGAAGTAGTTCGTCAGAAGCAGAAGGAAAGTGAAAAAAATTTTCTCCAAGTAAAGGGTGTTGTTTGAAATTATCAATGGCATCCTCACACATCCAGCCGATCTTGCCTACAAAAATTAAGCTAATATCTTTAAGACCTTTTTTCCAAAGTTTATTAAATTCTTTAAGGACGAAGAGATTTTGCTTTCTAGGCTCAATAGTACCTACCATTAAAAATTTATATTTAGTTTTATTTATTTGAGTTATTGATTCTTTTTCTTTTTTTGTAACCCCTTTGGTCATAAGGTTATTTTCAAAGTTATATCCTACTCTATAGTTGAAGCATTTATTATTTTTATTGTTTTCTTTCAGCCAAGACTCAAGATAGAGCTTTGTTGTTCTGCTTACACAAATATAATTTGAATATTCAGAAGTAGTAGTCAGCCACTCTATAAAGTTATTTCTGTGGTTTCTAGTAAAACAATTTGGCAGCAGAATAGGTAGAAGATCATGAACTACAAAAAATATTTTGCATCCCTTATTGCGAAAGTTATCTAAAAGGTCTGATTGATTAATGTGTTCGTTTAGCGCTATTTCTACAGATAAGAATATGTCTCCTTGCCTAGGGCTAATTTTGATATTAGTATGCGTAAACTTTAATTGTTCGCCCAATTGCATATTAACAACGTAAAAACCTTTTAAAGCAGAGGAGCATGCAACAGGTACTAAATTGAAACCTGCTGGAAGGTTATTATGAAGTTCCTGCAAAATATTTTTTACAGCACGTTGTACACCAGTTTTTAAGTCAAATATCGAAATCCCACTTACATCGTAATAAATATTCGTTGTATTTGTAGAACGACGTTCATCTCTACTTGGAAATATCTTGTGATTAAGTAGAAATAACAATTTATTTAAAAACCGGCGAGTAAAAATTCCCTGCGGTCTTTTGATTTTGCTTAATACTAACTTTTTAATCATAAGATAACCTTCGAATTTGATAGATCGCGAGGTAGTTCTAATTTGAATATAATCCTACCTTCGCTCTCTCTTTTAACTGTTAGGTTCTTAAGTAGATTTTGTGCGATTAGTCTGAAAAATATGACTTACAAACAATCTTAGGGTCATCGTCCATTTTAATCTTTCCATGTTCTAGCCAGATTACTCTTGTGCAACACTTCTCGATGAGATCCCTTGAGTGGCTTGCAATGATTAGAACATTGGATCTCTCAATTAATTTGTTAAGGCGTCTTTCTGCTTGAACTTGAAATGATTGATCGCCTACCGACAACCATTCATCCATCAGCAGGATATCTGGAGAAATCATTGTCGAAACCGCAAATGCCAGTCGCATATGCATTCCTGTTGAGTAAGTTCTTACTGGCATTTCAATAAAAGAGCCTAACTGAGTGAACTCAATTATGTCGTCCAAGGCTAATTCAACTTCTCTCTTTGGTATGCCGAGCAACGCAGCCCTCAGAAAAATATTTTCTATTCCAGTAGCTTCTCCATCAATGCCTAGGGAAATATCAATTAATGAACCTATTTTTCCTTCAATAATACATTTTCCCGATGAGGGAGCGTAAACTTTCCCCAATACTCTCAGCAGGGTGCTTTTCCCGGCACCATTATGGCCTACGAGACCGACTCTCTCATGAGGTGAGATTTCTAAATTTATGTTTTCCAGTGAACGGACTATTGTTTTGCCAGACTCTGTCAGCCCTATTTTTCCACCTGTTGCAAAACCCATCACAGCTTTTTTTAGAGACCTGCCTTGAGAATTAAAAACAGGGATATCGACGTTCACGTCATTGAGTAAAATCTTCATAATCAAAGCCAGTAAGCAATTCGAGATCTGTATTTGTTAAAAAATACAATTGCAAATATCCAACCCAAAATGGCGAAAAGGGCAGACAAGGCAAAATTTAACGCAGTGGGTGAACTTCCCATTAACGGTTCTCTAACTATCGCTAATAAGTGGTAAAAAGGATTAGGATCGAGAAGCATAACACTTGTTCTTGCGGGTAAAAGATTGGGCATCCAGATAATTGGGGTTATGTAAAAGAAAATTTGCAATATACTGTCCACTATTTGGGTTAGGTCACGGAATCTTGAACAAACAACCCCCAAAACTATAGAAATCCAAGTTAAATTCAAAATCACTAAAAACAAACCAGGAATGAACCAAATAATCTCCCAGTTGATGGGCCTATGAATACAGAGCAGAACAATTGGAAAAATGAGGATATTGTGGAAGAAAATATACAAATTCCTGAAAATCATTCTGTAGACATGTGTTGTCAAAGGAATAGGAAGTTGCTTAATGATGGGTTCAGCAGCTGCAAATACAGTAGTTGCTTCAGTAACAGTAGAAGAAATGAATCTCCAAATAATCAAACCAGCCGAAAGGAATGGCAAAAACTCAGACATTGGAGATTTGAATAAAGACCCAAAAATTATCCCAATACAAGCGATCATCACACCTGTCGAGATCGTTATCCAAAAAGGTCCCAAAGAGGAACGTCTATAACGTTGTCTGATATCAGCTTTAGCAAGATATAAAGGGAGTCCAATGCCTACAGTGGCTCTTTTTATGTCTTCCCAACCTTCTCCAAAAAAATTGCTCATTTGTGCGAAAAAAATTTAGTCGATCTATGAGTTTACTAGATAGATACTACGGTTACAATCGTTGCATTGGAACCTTGTAAAAACAAATGAATCTTAGTACATTTGAATTATTTAAAAGTATCAGTAATGCAGAAGGGGCAATAGAACTTTCAAAAACTGATTTGCAAAAATTGCAAAATTACCTTTTTGAAATTTTGAAGGATATCGATCAATTTTGTGTAAAAAACAATATCTCATATTTCTTGAGTGGAGGAACTGCCCTTGGAGCCCTACGGCACAAAGGATTTATTCCTTGGGATGATGATCTTGACATTAACATGACCCGAAAAGATTTCTCCATATTTTTTAGGGGTTTTGAGAAGGCTTTCCCGGGAAAATATGTGGTTCAAGGTTCGGGTCAAACAGAAGATTACTTTCTGACTTCCGGAAGAATTAGACTCAAGAATTCTGCATATGTCACTAGAGGCGAGCAGAACGAAAAAGAGCAAGGCATATTTGTTGACATTTTTATCATTGAGAATGTTCCTAACAATAAATTACTTAGAAATATGCATGGTTTTCTATGTTTAGCCTCAGGATTTCTTCTTTCTTGCAGAATGTTCCATAGAAACAGAAATTCTTATCGCTCTCTTCTCTCGGTAAACGAAGAAGCAAAAAAGATCTTTAGGATAAAAAATACTATAGGTGCGTTAGTCTCATTTTTGTCGCCTTCCAATTGGGTAAAAATAACTAATTGGATTTATTCCCTATGTAAGGACGAGAAATCAGACTATGTCTCGATTCCTTCTGGTCGCAAACATTATTTTGGAGAGTTGTATAAGCGGACCGGTTTTTGTGAGAAGTCATATCTTGATTTTGAAGGTATGTATTGCCCTGTTGCAAAAGATTTAAATGATTACTTGACTAAGCTCTACGGATCAGACTACATGACTCCGCCGCCTCCTGAGAAGCGCGAAAAGCATTTAATATTCAAATTTGAACTACCGGATAAATACAAAGGTTAAAGAATGATAGCTGCGGTTGTGTTAGGGGCGGGGAAAGGTACAAGAATGACTAGTACCACAATGCCAAAGCAATTTTTGAATTTGGGCGGCTCTCCAATGATTGTTGAGACAGTGGAGAAATTTGCCCTAGTCGAAGAGATCAGTAGAATTGTCATTGTAATTTCTAGACCCTGGATGAGTCATGCTAAGGATTTATTTATCAATAAGTCCTATTCAGATAAACTTATTTTTTGTGAGGGTGGTCAATCTCGACAACAATCTCTTTTTAATGCCTGTGTTCGCTTAAAAGACTTGTTTGGGGAGAACGTTGGCGTTATAAGCCACGACGCAGCAAGACCTTTTTTATCTCTAAGAATCATTGAGGATAATATCAAGCTGCTTCGGGAGGGAAATGCTTGTGACACCGTTCTCCCTTGCACAGACACGATTGTGGAAAGTCAGAATTCGAAAATAATTTCTGATATCCCAAATAGAAATTATCTTTATCAAGGGCAGACACCTCAAAGCTTCTTCAATCAGCAATATATAGACGCATATGAAAAAATTGGAGAAGACCCGTCAGTTACTGATGCGGCTAAATTGTTGCTCAAATTTGGTGAACCCGTTTTACTTGTTAAAGGTGAGCCTTTTAATATCAAGATAACAACAGATTTCGATCTTGCTTTCGCAGATTTTTTGATGTCCTCTAAACAATGATCAACCAAAAAATCAAACTAGTTAGGCCGGGATTGTTTCTTCCTTTTTTTTCCTCCGAAAAAGAGCTGAAAAATAAGATTATTGTTAGACCGACAGTCCTGTCTATCTGTGCAGCTGACCAACGATATTTCAGAGGATCTCGTCCGGCTGAGATTTTGAAAGCAAAGCTACCTATGTGTCTCATCCACGAAGGAATCGGCCAAGTGATCTTCGATCCTCAGAGCAAGTATAAGGCCGGCCAGAATGTAATCCTTTTGCCAAACGGAGGTGGGGATGATCAGTTCCAAAACTATTCCTCTAATTCTTATTTTCGATCAAGTTCTGCCGACGGTTTCACTCAAGAGTTCATTGGGCTTGAAGGTAAGGAGTTGATATCTTTTAATAATAGTCACTCTAAATATTATGTGTTTGCTGAGCTACTAAGTGTCTGTTTCCAAGCCATAACTCGTATTCCTAACGCGGTATGGACACGATCCAATTCCATAGGAATATGGGGAGACGGTGTGGTAGGGTACCTACTTTCACTATGCATAAAGAGAGAATACCCGGACTTAAATGTAACAATTTTCGGTAAACATGAGGAAAAATTGCTACTTTTTTCTCACGCTGATGACTTGAAAATTATTGGAACGACAACGCCTTCAGGCTCTGAATTTGATATCGCATTTGAAGCTGTTGGAGGAGCAAAAGCTGGAGATGCGATAAACCAAATAATTGAACTAGTTAAACCATGCTCTTACGTTTGTCTGACAGGTGTCTCGGAATTTCCAGTCCCTATCAATACTAGGAAGATCTTAGAAAAAGGCCTTTCTATTATTGGAACAACCCGTTCGTTAAGACGAGACTTCCTTAAGGCGAGAGGTTTCTTGGAGAAAACGGCAGACTTTTCAATTTTTGACAAGATCATCTCCGACTATCTTCCTGTAGGTTCGTCGGAGGATTTGACTCAAGCTTTTTATAGCGATCAAAAAACGCCTTACAAGACTCTAATTGATTGGAATATATAGCTAATTTTATTGTTTACAACAAAGTAAAGGTTAGAGAGATTTCATTTCTTGCGCCCGTTCTTTTTTAACCTTCTCTCTTTAATATTATTTATTTTTTATTGATTCAGTCGGGAAGTATTTGACGGTCTCAAAGGACCATGAGGCATCAATATTGCTTTCGCAAGAGGGAAATTCTGGCTTTTGAAGAAAATGAGGTTTCCGAAGAATGGTAGAAAGTGACGCGTTTTCCCCTTCTATCCAGACACGACAAAGGGCGCGCCACCTCTTTATTTTAAACCCAAACTCCCGTGAAATAGCCCGTGATTATTTTTAATCGGGCTATTTTTCTTCAACTAATTCTCTGATTCCTTTAAACAAAAGATTTCAATGACGGCATTTTTATGCTATAATAGATCGGTATTTTAATAATATAGGTCTATTAAAATGGGTCGCCCAAGAGTTTATGACACTCCGCACTTCTGCCTCCATACTTACGTCAGGAAGGGGCACACTTACGTCGAGGCTTACAGAAATGAATGGGATGCGGAAAAGAAACGCTCCCGTATCGCACAAAGAAAGTACGTCGGAGCCTTGGATACAGAGACCGGAAGAGTTCGGCTCGGAAAGAAATATCTTTCCGAGAACCCACAATATGAAGGCAAGATTCTTTATTACGAAGATAAGCAGCTTGTTGAGCGAACACCGGAAGAAGTTCAGGAAGAGTTGAACCAAAGAGTTCCGAGTCCTCTTAATGACATTGTTAGCTATGGTGCTTCTGCCGCGTGCTGGCTGGTTGCTCAGCAAAGCCGAATGCTCGAAGACTTAAAAGAGACTTTCGGGGCGGAAATCGGCTCGGACTTGTTGAGGTTGGCTATATACCAGTACCTCGACGGCGGCTCCATGGACTGCTTTGAACAATGGGCCTCTCAGCACTGGCTGCCAAAAGCTCGAATATTCTCGGGCCGGCGCATCAGTGAAATGCTCTCAGAAATAACGCATCAGGATATTACGTCTTACCTAAAACTTCGGAATCAACGATGTGTTGAGCACTTTAACTCGGTAAAGACTCAGGCAGAAAAACTCAAAAAAACAGGCCCTAGATTCCGCTATCTCGCGTTGGACTCCACGGCGCTCAGCACCTACTCGGTAACCATCAGCAACGCTGCATACGGGTACGCAAAACAAAATCCGGAACTGCGGCAAGTTAACTTCACGTTAGGCGTTGACTATCTGAACGGCGATGTCTGTTACGCCTACGAAAGCGAAGGCAGTATTACAGATAAATCCGTTTACCCTCATCTGATGATGGATCTGCATCACAACGGCTACAACCTTCAGGACACGGTTATCGTTACGGATCGAGGCTATCAGAGCATCTACAATATCCAGCGGCTGCTCGATATTGAAATAAATTACGTTTGCGGCGTCCCGCTCACAGAAGAAAGTGTCAGGCAGCTCTTTGAAAAATATAAGTCCAGTCTTAGTAATCCGGCGTTCTTGAACGGCCGACTGAAAGTTGCCGCCAGAACGACGGAAGAGCTCTGGGCCAAGGCCACGGACTTCGGACCTCTGCGTCTTAGTACTTCACTGCACTTATATAAATATCCTGAACTTGCTGCTTTACAGGCTATCTCTCTGCATCAAAAGGTCGAGGAAGTGCTCGAGAAGAAAAACAGCGGAGAAAAAGTGCATCCGGCTGACTGGAGCAGAGTCAAAAATTACATTGTTGAAAATCGGCAGAAAGTCTGGGTTAAAAATATCAAAGGCCTCGAAGAATTTTTAACTCGAGCCGGGTGCTTCGCCATCAGAACAAATTGCATTAAGGACCCGTTTGAATGCCTGGCGGTTTACAAGCAAAGACAGATTGTTGAAACGGCCTTTAGACAAATGAAAGTCCTTAACGGGAACAACCGACTGCGCTGCACTGAAAGGACCTATGTCGGTAAGCTCCTGCTCTTTGTTATCGCCCAATCTTTAAGAATGAGGATGCTCTACACGGTCAAAGAAAACGAGCAAAAGCTCGACTTGGACTTACCGGGAGACTCTTTAGATAAGGCCATGGCAATGCTTAAGGGGATCATGGCGGTCAGACCGCCGAGTAAGTCTGTCTGGGCTGGAAGGCCTATTAGTAAGAAAGCCCGAGACATTCTCGAGCTTCTTGGTATTAACAACAAATTCCCGCGAAACCTGAAAGACTAAAAGTCAATACCGAACTATTTCGCGGGAGTTTGGGTTTAAATAAAAAATATATTAAGTGTTTAAAACTTGTCTTCTCAACGTGGAATAAATTTGAAACTGATTTGAATGACATTTTTCTCAGACATTTAAAGAAGCATATCATTAACAAGAATCATGCAAGGTTTAAGTTAGCTTTGAGAAAGGGATTGTCATGAGAGTTTTATTGGTTGGAGCAGGAATTACAAATTTGACTTTGGCAAGATGCCTCGCGGAAGGTGATCACAAGGTTGTTGTTATTGATCGAAAAGATCATATCGGTGGAAACTGTTTTGACTACTTCGACGAAAACTCCATAGACATCCATGCCTATGGCACCCACATCTTCCATACGGATAAGGCCGAAGTCTGGAGATTCCTTTCTCAGTTCACACAGTGGTATCCGTACCAGCATGAAGTCAAGGCATTAGTGGACGGCCAGCTCGTTCCTGTCCCCTTTAACTTCAATTCAATTGAACAGCTATTCCCTAAACAAATGGCTGAGCGGATGATTGCAGCACTTTTGTCTGAATTTGAGTTCAACAAAAAAGTACCGATTCTCAAGCTTCGTGAGAGTAAAAATCCCGACCTCCAGTTCCTGGCTGAATACGTCTACGAAAAAATTTTCCTTCATTACACGGAAAAGCAATGGGATGTTCGTCCGGAGGATTTAGATCCTCTTGTGACGGGTAGGGTTCCGGTTTTCGTCGGAAGAGACAATCGTTACTTCCAAGCAAAGTACCAAGGTATTCCATTGGAAGGTTATACCCGTATGTTCGAGAAGATGGTTGATCATCCTAATATCGAAGTTCGCCTGAATACCGAATTCGATAAAAGTATGTTGGATGAATACGACCATTGTTTTTTCTCCGGCGCCATTGATGAATTCTTCGACTATAAATTTGGTCAGTTACCGTATCGCAGTTTGAGATTTGATTTCTTGACCTTCAATAGGCCTTATTTCCAATCTAATTCTGTCGTTAATTATCCAAATAATTACGATTTCACAAGAATCGGAGAATACAAGTACTTCTTAGATACTCAATCTCAGAACACGGTCGTTTCTTATGAGTATCCGGAAGCCTTTGTTTTAGGCAAGAACGAAAGATACTATCCTATCATCAACGAAGAAAATAAGCGTCTTTACGAAAAATACCTCGAAGAAGCCAAGCACAACGAGAAAGTCACTTTCTTAGGAAGACTCGGCGACTACAAGTATTACGATATGGATCAAGCTGTCGCTCGCGCTTTGGAGTGAGCAAAAACTTTTTGTCAGACAAACGCCCACTGGAAAATCAGTAGGAGATGGGAGGCGGACGACAGTTCGTTCCTCCTCTCTTAATTTTCCCTGGGTAAAAACAGTTTTCAATTTTTTCCCGATTTTCAAAATTCTTTGATGGATCGCCTATACACCAAGTCGCACTCACAGCATTTTCCTCCAAGCTCTTTCTCCATTAGACCTTGAGACCGGCTATTCAATTGACTGGAACTGGGTGGCAAAACTTGCCAAGACTTTTAATTCAATTGACAAAGTAAGCATCTGAAAATATCTTGGGCTCTCTCATTTTCCTGACTACGTTAACGGGAATTGTCAGAATAAATCTATCTACCTCGTTAGGAGGTACCTTTCTTTTTTGCTTACTGCTAACAAAGGAAGACTTTCGGAAGGAATCTTAATCTTCTTTAATGGGAGAGCTAGATATGGCACAGTAAAAACGAGTTCCGGTGCTATTTATTGTATAAGTTCATCTTGATGAACCAAGACAGTAGCAGAGGTTGGAAGTTCAGAAGCATTGATCCGGATCTTCTTTGAGGTTCTGTACCCAAAGTAAAGAAAGAAATATTTTCTGAAGGAAGTGAAATCTGTTTATGATTATAGAAGGGAGTAACGCTGTTGCACAGTTGAAAAAGATAAAGGTCCACTTTTTCAATTGTGAATATTAAAACGTTATCTTGCAGCCGAATAAGAAAATTTATTGAATGAAAGAATTATCATGGCAAGAGCTGATTTGATACTTGATCTCATAAAGTACTCCTTTGAAGGAAATAAATATCAATGTAAGAAAGTAGTTGAGGCTCTAGTCGCAGAAGAAAGGTCAAAACAGCATCTTCTCCTGGCTGATAAACTTCAAAAAGAGCTAGAGAAAGCTCTTCATTCGACAAATGATGGAATGTCAAAGCCAGAGTTATCTTTTTCTGATACATCGTCAATAATTCATAACTTCCTTCAGGAGGTCCCTGTAAAAAAATCTTTTGAAGAGATGGTCCTGCCAGAAGATGTAAAAAAAGTTATTGGCACCTTCATAGAAGAGCAGTTAAGAGCTGACTTATTAAGGTCATATGGTTTGGAGCCCCGCCATAAAATAATACTGG
>OJNH01002122.1_pt1 | contig 14267 bp, 9 predicted proteins | sample 1597361 | NCBI WGS metagenome assembly OJNH01 (sample SAMEA2452136, study PRJEB22498) | human gut metagenome | biome: human feces; feature: human gut; material: feces | place: Australia | collected 2012
AAAAACAGTAATCTTCCGCCGTCTAATGCCGGAATCGGAAGCAGATTCATGACGCCTAAGTTGGCACTGATCATGACAACAAAATTTGCAAGCGTTAAAAACATCGTCATCGCACGGTCTGAAAACGATTCATCGGCCATAGAGGTATTGACCTCTTCAACCATATCATTTACTGTAGTCGCAATGCCAACAGGACCAGAAAAGCTCGTCATCGGAAGGTCTCCGGTAAATATCATACCAAGACTTTTGATTACCGTAACAACGTTATATTTCACCTCGTAAAGACCATATTGGAGTGTCTCATACCATTTTAATCCATAGCGAGCACCAGAGTAAATACCCATGTAATACGTATTATTTGCCTCGTCATACTTTGGAACAAGTGTTGTTTCATGTGTCTGGTTATCTCTTACATAAGTAACGTCAAGTGATTTGCCAGGATTCATTGCCATATAGATCTGAATTTCACGAAACAAATGGACACGTGAGCCATTCACTGAGGTGATTAAATCGCCTTTCTCAAGACCTGCCTCCTGTGCAGCATACTTATCAATAACTCCCTGCACATATGGTTTGTCGCTTCCGGCAAAACCGATCACAATAACAGCAAGCACAAAGGCAAGCAAAAAATTAAAGATTGGTCCTGCTGCAATAATTGAAATACGTGCCCAGACATTCTTCTCAGCAAGACTATGCGCCTTGTCTGTAATTTCTTCTGCGTCCGGATCAACTATTCCATTGTCATCCCCCAGCATCAGGCAGGAGCCGCCAAAAGGTATCCATTTAAGAGAATATCGTGTTCCCTTATGAACAGTGCTCAAAAGTCTCGGTCCCATGCCAATTGAAAACTCAATTACCCCTACCCCGTTCTTTTTTGCAAGAAGGAAATGGCCAAATTCATGGATGAATACAACCAATCCGATAATTAAAAAAAGTGCAATAATGCTGAATGGATTCATACTTTCCTCTTTCTTTTCGTACTAGTTTCTTACCCTGTTGTAATCTATGCCAACGCTGACTGTAAAAATTCGTATACAGCTGCCTCAGTCTCTAAAATGTTGTCGACATTCGGATTTTGAACAAAGCCAACATGATCAAGAGAGGCTTCAATTGCCTCAATAATGCCCGGATATGACAATTTGTGATCAAGAAAACGGCTGACAGCAAACTCATTAGCTGCGTTGTATATTGTTGGTCTGTTTCCACCTTCTTTTCCAACTTTATAAGCAAGTGCCAGTCCAGGGAAGTTTTCAAAATCAGGTGCAAAGAAGCTGATGCTTCCAAGTTCTGCAAAATCGAGGCGTTTTCCAGGAAGATATCTTCTGTCTGGATATGTCAGTGCTAACTGAATAGGAAGCTTCATATCAGGTGTGCCAAGCTGGGCAATAATAGCACCATCCTCAAACTGTACCATTGAATGGATAACAGACTGCGGCTGGATCACAACCTGAACCTGATCATATTCAACGCCAAAAAGCCACTTTGCTTCAATGACCTCTAATCCCTTATTTACCATGGTAGAAGAATCAATTGTAATCTTTCTTCCCATTACCCAGTTAGGATGCTTTAATGCATCCTCAGGGCGAATATTTTTCATCTGTTCTTTCGTCCATCCACGGAACGGTCCGCCAGATGCTGTCAGAAGTATCTTATGAAGTGCTCCGTGATTATTTCCCTGTAAAGACTGGAAGATTGCACTATGCTCGCTGTCCACCGGAAGAATGGACACTCCCATCTTTTTTGCCAGCGGCATAATGATATGTCCTGCCGTCACCAATGTTTCTTTATTGGCAAGGGCAATATCCTTTCCCGCACGGATTGCCTCCATGACCGGTCGAAGTCCAATCATGCCAACCATCGCAGCAACTACCACATCTACATTTGGCAGAGTAGAAACCGCAACAAAGCCATCCATTCCGTATAAAATCTCACAGGAATGATTCGGCAGCAATTTTCTTAACTCTTCCGCCTTTTCTTCATTTTTCATAACGGCATAAGACGGACAGAAACGCTGAATCAATTCTGCCATTTTTTCTACACTCTCACTCGCCGTCAGAGCAACCACTTCAAAATCGTCCGAATTCTGTGAAATAACATCCAACGTCTGTGTTCCAATGGAACCAGTCGCTCCAAGAATCGTTACTCTTTTCAATTTCAATTCCTCCCAATCAGCCAAGATTCATTGTAAGGGCTAATAAATAATAAACAAAAGGTGCTACAAATATTACACTGTCGAACCGGTCTAATACGCCGCCATGTCCGGGAATTATCTTTCCATAATCCTTGATTTCATAATTTCTTTTAATCGCAGAGGCTGTTAAATCACCAACCTGCGAAATCAACGCTCCAATCACTGTAACCAACGGAAATACGATATATGGATTTGCTGTAAAAGCGGCATATTCCGGAAAGAAAAAGGCATAGCAAAAACCAAGCAGTCCGGCACCGACAACACCACCAATGCAGCCCTCAACCGTCTTTTTCGGACTCAGTTCTGAGAAATGATGTTTTCCAATCAGAACACCGGTCACATAAGCAAATGTGTCAGAGCCCCAGGCAGAAATTATAATCAGCCATACTAACCAGTTTCCGGCAACTAAATCTCTCGTTCTTGCAATATAACTGAACAAAACACTTACATACAAAAAAACAAACACTGCTTTCGTAATATCTTCAATTCGTAACTTTGGATAAGAAAATACATAAATCACTAACAGGGCAAGCATCATAAATATGAGCAGTCCCAACAACAGCCAGTCAATTCCTCCATAGATACAAAGCATGCCATAATATACCGCAGTCGCCACATACGTCACCACTGCCAGAGAAGATTTTTCCATCTGAAGTACACGCAGCAGTTCATATAAACCAAGAAGCGATAAAACAGCGAGCGCAAAAAGCAGAAAATAACCTCCCTGAACAAAGAAGAAAATTGCGGCAAGCACTAAGATAATCCCACTGATTAAACGAGTAAAAAACATGATTTGCTCCTCCTAAACTCCTCCAAAGCGACGGTCTCTTTTGTTATAATAATCAATCGCTTTTTGTAATTCTTTTTTATTAAAATCCGGCCACAAAACATCCGTAAAATAAAATTCGGTATAAGCAAGCTGCCAAAGCATAAAGTTAGAAAGTCTTTCTTCCCCACTTGTGCGAATCAACAAATCCGGATCCGGAAGACCTTTGGTGTCCAAATATCCGGCAAACATTTCCTCGCTGATATCCCCAGGCTTTACTTTACCGTCTTTAACATCCGCTGCCATCTTTCGCATCGCGCGTGTCATTTCATCCCGGCTCCCATAGTTTAAGGCAACCTGAAAATGAAGTCCGGTATTATCTTTCGTTGCTTCTTCTAGTTCTTTGATACTCTGTTTCATGTCCTCTTCTAACGGAGTAATATCACCAATTACACGAACGCACATATTATTTTTTGTACTTCTCTTAATGCAGTCTTTCAAATACTGTCTGAGAAGTTTCATCAGCGCATTAACCTCATCCTGTGGCCGTTTCCAATTCTCCGTAGAAAACGCATATACAGTAAGATAATTTATCCCAAGATTATAGGCATCTTCACAAATCTGCTCCACGGTTTTACTTCCGGCAACATGCCCTGCTTTACGTGGCAGCAAACGCTTTTTTGCCCATCTTCCGTTACCATCCAAAATAATGGCAACATGGTTTGGCGCATTTAATTCTGAACGTTCCATAAAAAATTCCTCCATCTTCTAAAAAAAGGAAGGACAGACAAGACTCCTGCAAAGCAGGAACAGGCTGTCCTAATATCCGGCACATGTGCACCGAAACTCCTTCTATACGGTCATTACTTCTGTTGATTTTGCATCAATTGCCTGATCAATTTTCTTTACATACTCATCGGTAAGTTTCTGAATCTTATCTTCTAACTGTTTCTGGTCGTCTTCTGAAATCTCGTTTGCCTTTGCTTCTTTTTTCACAGCATCATTGGCATCTCTACGAATGTTTCGGATGGCAACCTTAGCTTCCTCACCTTTTTTCTTGACATCTTTTACCAGTTCTTTACGACGTTCCTCCGTAAGTTCCGGAAATACCAGACGAATCACTTTTCCATCGTTTGCCGGTGTAAGTCCCAAATCAGAAGCCAAAATTGCTTTCTCGATATCCTTAATAAGACCGGCATCCCACGGCTGAATCTGAATCATGCGGGCTTCCGGTACGGAAATATTGGCAACGCCCTGCAAGGAAGTCGGTGTTCCATAATAATCTACCTGAATACGATCCAAAATTCTTGGATTTGCACGTCCGGCACGAATTGCACCATATTCTTCTTCCAGATTAGCAAGTGACTTTTTCATCTTCTCTTCATATTGATTTAATTCCATGACTGTTTAACCTCCATTAATCCACAGTAATAATCGTACCGTTGCTCTTTCCTGCTACGGCGTTTGCAATACTGTTTTCTTCATTCAGACCAAAAATCAGCATTGGCATTTTATTTTCCAGACAAAGCACGGCGGCCGCCAAATCTACAACACCGAGTTTGTTGTCAACAATATCTGCCATCTGCATTGAATCATACTTTTTCGCATCCGGATTTACTGCCGGGTCGGAATCATATACACCATCAATGGATTTCGCTGCGAGAATAATATCGGCATCAATTTCAATCGCACGAAGCGCCGTTGCGGTATCGGTTGAAAAATACGGATGTCCGGTTCCACCGGCAAAGAATACTACCATTCCTTTGCCAAGATATTTGTTGACGCGGTCTTTGGAAAATAACTTCGTAAAAGAACCACAGGAAAATGGTGTTAATACTTGTGTCATAAGTCCTACGGAACGACAGATTTCTGACATATAAATGCAGTTCATAACCGTAGCCATCATACCAATCTGGTCTGCTTTGGTGCGGTCTATCGTCTCACTGGAACGTCCGCGCCAGAAGTTTCCGCCACCGATTACAATGGCAACTTCCGTTCCGGCATCCACCAAATCTTTAATCTGTTTTGCAACCGGTACACAGGTTGCCTCGTCAAAACCGGTCCCCTTGTCTCCTGCCAAAGCCTCACCGCTTAATTTCAATAATACTCTTTTATATTTGCTCATTGCGAAATAGCCTCCTGTTATATTTCTTATTCAAAGAATGAATCCAAATCCACATCGGCATATGCCAAAGAGCAATGTCCATCAATAACAGCTCCACTGTTAATCTGAATGGATTTTGCTTTAATATCACCTTTCACTACCGCTGTAGAATCCACGATAACAGGACCATTTACTTCAATATTTCCTTTTACTGCACCGGCAACCAGTACGGAAGTGCAGCTAATACTACCGATTACGACTGTTCCTACGTCAATTTTTACAATACCACGGCTGTTAATATCACCTTCCAGTCTTGGTGTATTCACATAAATTTCGGAAGCAATTGTATTACCTGCTACTTTACCGGTAATTGTTAATTTGCCCTCACATTCTACATCACCTTCAATGGTACCTTTTACAACGAGAGATGTATCGGATTTGATGCCACCGTTAATGGTTGTTCCTTTCGTAATTACGGTAACTTCCTGTGCATCATCTTCCACCTCTTCCACCGGTGTATTATCAATGCTTGCTTCTTCCATTGCTTCTTCCATTACTTCTTCGTTCATGACGTCTTCCTCCTCGTAATCTTCAACCGGTTCTTCAATTTCCTCCGGCTCATCTACTACTTCTTCCACCGGTGCTTCCACAGGTTCCTCTATTACTTCTTCCGGCTCTGCAGCCACCGCAATTTCATTTTCTTCCGTCTCACTATTTTCCACAACTAATTCCGGAACCTCTTCTGTCGGTTCTTCCGGCGGAAAATCGGTTGTCAATTCACTCATCGGAACTGTCTCTTTTGTTTTCTCATCATCCACTGTCAGATTTTCATCCAGACTCTCTGTCAACTCATTCACGGACTGAGCAATATCCTCTTTTAAGTCCTTAAAAAAACTCATTTTCCTTCCTCCTGATTTCCATTGTTGTGCTGAATGAGTATCATCGACTCATCCACCGGCAACAATTCATAATTTTTAGCTTTAATTTGTTTTATAATAGATGGCAGTGCTTTTACCGTCATCGGTTTGTCTGCCACATCATACATAAGTACAACTGCTGTATCATATGCATCAACGCCCTGCATAACGCCGGTTACCACTTGTTCTTTTGTGGCATTTGCATTATTGATATCAGGACTGATAACATTCCAGTCTAAATACAGATAATGGTTTTTCTTTAACACATCAATAAAATTCTGGATTGGAAGTGATGTATTCTGCGTACTGCTTCCTCCCGGAAAACGATAAAACTTCGTGTGTACTCCGGTTGCTTCATATAAGCAACGGTTGATTTGCTTTAAATCTTTCTCAAAAACCTCTTTAGAATCATAAATCACATCCTGAATGTGTGAATAAGAATGCATTGCTAACGTGTGGCCTTCTTTTACAATCCGCTGATATATTTTCTTCGACGAAGCGTCCTCTTTTCCTGTCACAAAAAAAGTTGCTTTCACATGGTTCTTTTTCAGTATATCCAAAATTTTCCCCGTCTGACTTCCCGGACCATCATCAAAAGTCAGATAAACCTTTTTTGTAGTTGTATCATCCGTTGGTTTTATCGTTGGCTCGGCAGTCGACGCTTTTTTTGGCGCTTTCGTTGTCTTCACCTCTTTTTCCTGTGCTTTAACAACACCCGAATCCGACACCTTGGTAATCGTCTCAATCTGCTTTTCCAGTGAATGAACCTTCACTAATAAAAACAAACACATTATCGTAGGCAGTAACAAAAGTACAATAGCTGTCCCTACAATAATTTTCTTAATTCGCTTTACCCTTTTCTTCCGATAAGCAGCCTCCGCTGCATGAACTGTATTTCCTGTCACCTAACAGCGACCTCCTTATCCTTCCATTTCTCGCAGCACGTTATCTAATTTCTTTTTCTTCTTATCGCGCTTATACTCATACAATTTACCATCTGCCGCATTCACGCAGTCCTCTAAGTCTCTCTCCTTTTCGGATTCCAAAAGACAGTAACCAACACTTGCCTTTACCAGATACGGTAGTTCACACTCTTCATTAAAGTCTGCCAGATACCCATTAAAATCCTTTACAAACTGCTCTGCCATATCTTCTGTATAACCAATTCCAACGACATTATATTCATCGCCGCCGACACGAGCACAAGCATCTTCTTTTCCTGCCACTGCCTGCATCGCCTCACCAATTGTCCGCAGTGCCAAATCTCCATTCATATGTCCAAAACGGTCATTGACCACTTTCAGATTATCCATATCAATAGCAAATATTACAAATGACTTCTTCTCCTTTTTCGCCCTTTTATATTTTTCAAGGGAAACGGAATCAAATCCTCTCCGGTTGTATAAACCGGTCAGTGCATCATGGACATATAAATTGTTCAATTCCTGAAGAAGTCCCTGATTTTTCTGTTTAATGCGAATCATCTCTAGCGCATTGCCAAGAATTGCAAGCCAGTTATTAAATGTCTTATTTGTGCTGTAATTGTCCTCATAAGACACAGCCAGGTAACCATAAGAAAACTGGTTGTTATGAATCGGGAAGAAATAATAAATCATCGGTTTATCTTCTGATACATCTTTTGGCAAAAGACGTGAAGTTTCAAATACATCAAACACACAGGCTCTTTTATGAAACAAACCGCCAACAACTTTACTCTTCTTAGCAAAGCCGTTTGCCGGAGAACAGTATTTCGGATACTGCTCACCGCGTCCTTCACCTAAGCAGATAAAAAAACTGTCAATATGGTCATTCGCACCTATACGGAGTGACTTTTCAATGCCGTCCACATGATCAAGATCTGACAAATCAATAAACATATATGTGTTACTCTGATTTGACTCCATAATACTCTGGTATTCATTCATCTGACGAACACGTTTGGCTAACATCGACTGCATATTAAATGTCTCACAGCCACAGGAATTACGGAAAATAACTTCGGAATTCACATAACTTTTCTGCGGTACTGTTTCGCCACGCCACATGGCTTCAATAAGCCCAACCGCCTGTTTCACCATATCATGAACCGGCACAGAAACTGTCGTAATCGGTGGGAGGGTAATCGAAGATTCCCATATATTGTCAAAGCCGGAAACGGCAATGTCATCCGGTACCAGAAAACCTTTAGCAATCAGTTCATTCATTAAAGAACTTGCCATATAATCATTTGCACACACAATTACTTCCGGTTTTTCAGCCAGTTCCATCGTAAAGTAATCGGCTGCTTCTTTCGCTTTCTTCGTCCAATAATCCCCTTCATATACCATGCGTTCATCAAATGGAATCCCACGGTTTGCCAAAGCCCGTTTATAATCAGCCAGTCTCGTAATCGTATCCGGATGGTCAAACGGTCCCGACATAAATGCAATTTTCGTTTTATGGTGTTCATCCACAAAATGATACACCAAATCTTCTATACGGTGTTCTTGATTCACTAGCACCGCTGGGTAATCCTTTAAGTCATGACGCAGTGTAACAACCGGGCAGTCACATTTTTTCTCAATACTGTCAACTACATAATCAAGCGCCGGTTTATTCCCCAAAGTATCGTGGCATAAAATAATAGCATCCAATTCCTCAAACGGAATCAAGTGAACAATATTTGCTTCTCCTCTGCCATTTCTTGTTATTTCGGTTCCATAGCACGAAAAAAATGTAAAATACGCCAAATTATAATCTGCCTCTTTTGCATACATCGACAACGTCTGGCAGATTTGTTCCTGATAATGTGATGACACATCACAAAGAATTACACCAATCGTTTTTCTCCCATTTTCAAACATATGGCTTCTCCTTTCCGTACTTTGCACACACTTATTCATATTATATCATATTATAAAAATATTTCCACATGTTTTTTTCTCATTTGTCTACACTTACGCTGTCTGTTTTTGTGAAATCAGGGACTGTTTTTGCGAGCTTTTCTGCCGCCTCTTTAATTTCATCCGAGAAATCCATATACCACTGCCGCGTTTCCAAAACATACGCTCTCCGAAACGCCTCATCCGTACAAAAAGCGGTTCTCAAATTATGTAACCGGTCAGCCGCTTTCACAACAAATGCAATTGGGTTTGTGCGGATTCCTGCCACATATTCAGCCATGACATATCCTTCCTGTTTTGTCAAAAGGCGCACCGCTTCTAACACCCGCGCACCACCAAGATCAAAAATCTCCTCTTCGGTCGCATCGGTGTCCTCTAACAAATCATGAAATAAAGCTGTAATCTGGTAGTCCATCCCATAGCCTTGATTTCTCACGATTTCCGCCACCGCTAAAGGATGCATAATATACGGTTCGCCGCCAATGCGGAACTGCCCCTTATGTTTTTCTGTTGCAAAAGCCTCAGCTTTTTGGTATCGTTCCTTCTCATCCATGCGCTTTTTATCCATGCCCCTCATTTATAATGTATGATATATATAAATTGTAGCATATTTGCCGGAATAGTTCAATGATAGGTGGATGTTTTTTGTTTCCGTAGTTTAGAAAGAAAAGTTTGCGATTCGTGGGCACTCCCGTTAAACAAACGCGTAAGGGTATCGGCGTGCCAAATACGCACGCTTGATACCCACGTGTTTGTACCCACTCATCGCAAATCTTTTCTTTTTTAATTACCGGGAACCAAATAGATTAGCATCAAATACATTCTTACAAACAGAATCACTTAGTTACTTGAGGGTATCGCATAATGGCAAGTTTACTCTGTAAACAAACAAAAGCTGTTTCATACGAACTAAGCATAAAACAACCAAAAAGAGGGTTCCTTTGTGGAGACTATAACGCAAAGCGTTATCCCGTCTCTCACAAAGGAATCCTCTTTTTGGTTGTTTTATTTAGTTAATGACTAACCGCTTTTTGTTATTTTACAAAGTAAACTTATCAGCAATCTTCTCAAGCTGCTCTACAGAATCCATGCAGGTATCTACAAGTTCTGCATTCTGTGCTGCCTCAGTTACGACACTTCCGGTCTTTTCTGCAATATCAGTTACACCAACGGTTGCTTCATCAATCGTTGTGTTAATACCGGTAATTGCGTCAGCAATCACACCAATCGAATCGGTAAGTGAAAGAATGGCATGCTCTACATTTTCCATGCTTGTCTTTACAACATCTGCATCATTGTTATACTGGTCGCTGATAGCTCTGAACTGGTCATAATCTTTTAATACCACTTCGTCTAAGAACTTCGTTGTTCCCTCCATACTCTGAACCATTTCATCCACAGAAGAGTTTACTTCAAGTACAATCTCATTAATGCTTGTTACCGAATCCGATGTCTCGTTCGCAAGTTTACTGATTTCCGAAGCAACGACAGCAAATCCTTTTCCTGCCTCACCGGCACGGGCTGCCTCAATTGAAGCATTCAATGCCAAAAGGCTTGTCTGAGAAGAAATCTGCATAATGGATTCCGTCATCTCATTAATCTGTTTTACACAATCTGCAGCACTTACTGCTTTTTCTACCTGTGTCTTAATTGTATCATACATAGAGCCGGCACGATCCAGCGCTGAATTTGCAGACTCACCAAGTGCGGTTGCTCTCTCCGAAATCTCATCGGAAAGTCTCACACCATCTTTGGAAAGCTTTGCGATATCGGATGCACCTTGTCGCATGTCTCCGATGTTCTGTGTAATTGTTCCCGTCGTTGCAGAAGTTTCCTGCATGCCGGCTGCTAACTGCTCCGTAGTTGCAGAGTTATCCATACACTGCTCACGAATCTGTTCACTCACATCATTTACTTTACTTACTTCTTCGCAAATCTTCTGACTGGAATCTTTCAAATTCACAATACTCTGACGAAGACTTTCTCTCATGCCAGCCACGGATTTACCCATCAAACCAACTTCATCACGGCGAAGTGCAATCTTCTTCACTTTATCATCATTTGTAAAATCCAGTCTAGCCGTCTCATCAATAACATCCGTAAGCCTTACCAGCGGACGAACAATCAAAACAACTGCAAATAAACCAACTAAAACACTTAAGATAATTCCAATGCCAGCAACTGAAATTCCGCGTACCCACATGGAATTTGGAACTGACATCACATCTCCCTTGTCTGCTGTGATAACCAAAATACTTTTGTCATTAAGTACATGATATGCAGCATATTTCGTTTCGCCCTTAAATTCATACATCACAAAATCGTTTGTGACTTTCTGCCCCTTTTTCATGCGGCTTACTACATCTTTTACAACAGCATTTTCTACTGATTTACCAACCTTTGATTCCGTTGGGTGAAAACGCATAATACCTTCCTTGTCAACCAAATACGCATAAGAAGTATCCAATCCGGAAATTTTAACATTTCTTAAAATATTAGCATAACCATCATAAGATAAGACACGTTTTTCCATCAACTTATCATTTAAATCTGTTGAATACGCTTGTGCCAAATTTGTCATCTCATTCTTTGTCATTAACTCAATCTGTTTAGTACTGCGTGGAACAATCATAAACATTGTAACAGCTGAAATTACTGCTCCTGCCAAAGCAATAATTAGTACCATTTTAAAACCGATTTTGCTAAAGAAACCTACCTTTTTTCTGCTTGCCTTTTCCATGCTCAATTCCTCCATATTAATTCTTAATCTGCTGCTCCATCACAGTTTTTGCATGTGCAAGTGCCTCCGGAATTTTCGCCGGATTCTTGCCACCTGCCTGCGCCATGTTCGGACGGCCGCCACCGCCACCGCCTACGATGGATGCAACTTCTTTAATTAAATTGCCAGCATGGGCGCCCTTTTTCATCGCACCATCAGTTGCCATGGCAATTAAATTCACTTTTTCCCCAACCTGGCTTGCAAATACAATAAATGCCTCACCAAGCTTCTGTTTTGCCTCATCGCCCAAATCACGCATGCCGTTCATATCAACATCCGTAAGCTGCTTTGTCAGAATATGGATTCCATCCACTTCTTTGGCCTCGGACAACAAGTCTCCTGCAGCTTCTTTCGCAAGTTTTGCTTTTAATTTATCATTTTCTTTCTGAAGTTGTTTTACTTCATCCTGCAATGAAACAATTTTTTCGCTTACCTCTAACGGCACTGCTTTCAAAAGTTTTGCCGCCTTTTGCAGTTCACTCTCCATCGTATTGTAATACTCAAAAAGAGCTTTTCCTGTCAGTGCTTCAATTCGACGTACACCTGCTGCAACACCGCTTTCTGAAATAATCTTGAAAGCAGAAATATTTCTGGTGTTACTTACATGAGTACCACCACAAAGTTCAGAACTAAATGTTCCCATCTGAACAACGCGGACAACCTCGCCGTATTTTTCACCAAACAGAGCCATCGCACCGGTCTTCTTCGCATCTTCTATCGACATTTCATTTGTCACAACATCAAGACCTGCCTCAATTTCACGATTTACAATTTCCTCTACTTTTGCAATTTCCTCCTCCGTCATTGGCGAGAAATGCGTAAAGTCAAAACGAAGTTTATCCTTGTCCACTAACGAACCTTTCTGCTCTACATGACTGCCGAGCACCTCACGCAGTGCCTGCTGCATCAAATGAGTCGCACTGTGGTTGTTTGCTGTCAGATTTCTCTGTTCTTCATCCACCGTAAGTTTTACGGTTTCACCTTTTTTGATAACACCTTTTGTCACACGTCCAACATGTCCAATCTTCGTTCCCTGAAGTTTGATGACATCTTCAACAACAAATGTACCATCTGTCCCTTCAATCACACCGGCATCTGCTACTTGACCACCCATCGTTGCATACATCGGGGTCTCTTCTACAAGAATCGTTCCCTCTTCGCCTTCTTTGAGCTCATCAACAATGGCATCTTTGGTTGTCAAAACTGTAACCTTCGATTCATGTATCAAACGGTCATAGCCGACAAATTTACTTTCGACAGAAGCATCAATGGACTGATAAATCGTAACATCTTTTCCCATGTAATTGGTTGTCTCTCTGGCATCACGTGCTGTCTGACGCTGGTTCTCCATCGCTTTCTTGAACCCATCTTCATCAACAGAAAATCCTTTTTCCTCTAAAATCTCAATCGTCAAATCAATTGGGAAGCCATAGGTATCATACAGTTTAAATGTATTTTCACCGGAAAGAACTTTTTCACCGCTCTTTTGCAAATCTTCCATCATTGTATTCAAAATAGCGAGACCCTGATCGATGGTCTTATTAAAGTTCTGTTCTTCCACGGTAATTAACTTAATAATATAATCTTTACGGTCTAACAATTCCGGATATCCTGTGTGAGACTCTGCCATCACTGTCTCGCTTAATTTAGCAAGAAACTCGCCCTGAATACCAAGCAGTCTTCCATGGCGTGCGGCACGGCGGAGAAGTCTTCGAAGCACATAGCCGCGCCCCTCATTGGATGGCGTAATACCATCGGAAACCATAAAGGTTACAGAACGAATATGGTCGGTAATAACACGAATGGAAACATCTGTCTTGTATTCCTCTCCATAAGATACACCGGCAAACTCACAAATCTTATCACGGATTGCTTTGATGGTATCGACATCAAAAATCGAGTCTACATCCTGCATTACCGTAGCCAGACGCTCTAATCCCATACCGGTATCAATGTTTTTATTTTCCAATTCTGTGTAGTGGCCTTCCCCGTCATTTTCAAACTGGGTAAATACATTATTCCAAATCTCGATGTAGCGGTCACACTCACAGCCAACCGTACAACCTGGCTTTCCACAGCCGTATTTTTCTCCACGGTCGTAATAAATCTCAGAACAAGGACCACAAGGACCGGCACCATGCTCCCAAAAATTATCTTCTTTTCCAAAACGGAAAATGCGGTCTTTTGCCACACCAATTTCCTTATTCCAGATATCAAATGCCTCATCATCTTCTAAATATACAGACGGATACAGACGGTCTTCCGTGATTTCCAAAACTTTCGTCAAAAATTCCCATGACCAGGCAATCGCCTCATGCTTGAAATAATCACCAAAAGAGAAGTTACCAAGCATTTCAAAAAAAGTACCATGTCTAGCCGTCTTTCCTACATTTTCAATATCTCCGGTACGGATACACTTCTGACAAGTTGTCACACGTGTTCTCGGAGGAATTTCCTGTCCGGTAAAATATGGTTTCAGCGGTGCCATGCCGGCGTTAATTAACAACAAACTTTTGTCATTCTCCGGCACAAGTGAAAAACTTGGCAACGCCAAATGTCCTTTACTTTCAAAGAATTCTAAATATTTTTTTCTTAATTCATTCAATCCATATGGTTTCACGCCACTAG
>OJNH01002131.1_pt1 | contig 14239 bp, 9 predicted proteins | sample 1597361 | NCBI WGS metagenome assembly OJNH01 (sample SAMEA2452136, study PRJEB22498) | human gut metagenome | biome: human feces; feature: human gut; material: feces | place: Australia | collected 2012
AGATAGTACTGTCACTCCGCCATAATTACGGTCGAGATCCCACGGAATACCTATGCCGATATGGGTATTCAAACGAAGTGGCTGATACTGTGTTAACACACCTACTGTATCCACCCCTGAATTAATGCAGTTACTTAATGGGAAGTCAATAATGCTGTATTTCCCGCCGAAGGATACAGCTGGCTTCGCTACTTCTGAAGTCAAAACTCCAAGACGGCTTCCCTGTCCGCCCGCCAATAACATGGCGATCATTTCCTTTCTAACCACAAAATCACCCCTTTGTTCTTTAATTGTTGTGTTATCAGTTCACCAAGCGCCTGTCATCAAGTGAAATAAACTGTCTAACAGTGAAGGCACATAAGTGCAGTCTTGTGAATAGGCGTTTGGGGAACTGTAATCTTTTAGTACTTGTCGTTATTATAGCACATCTCTTTCAAAAAGTGAACAATTTACAGAAAAAAAATTATGCATTTTTATTTATTTGTTACAGTTCACGCGTCGGGTTACGAATGCCCTTCGGTGCAATGGTTTCGTCGCCGGACCAAACTCCGCAGGTTCCTGTTAGGTTCTTTCTTATTATACATTACTTTGAAAGACCTGCTTCAAGTGTCCGGCTCATGAAATCCATTCATCTTCGGGCATACTGTAAATATTGCGGTTTTGTGAATAGGCGTTCATTCGCACAGCATAATAACATTTACGCTTTACATTCCTCCAAAATCGAGTATACTTAAATCAAGCAGAATTTGTGTTAAGAAACAACTGTTTTTCAGTATTGACTTTGCTTATTTAACTTGATTATTCGGAGGAAGTACCATGTACCATATTAATTTTGAAAATCCATGCCATGTCTATTTTATTGGAATTGGCGGCATCAGCATGAGCGGACTTGCTGAGGTTTTAATGAAGGAGGGCTTTACCGTCAGCGGCTCTGATTCTAAGGAATCACCTCTGACTGACCATCTGTCCTCACTTGGCGCTGTTATCTTTTATGATCAGTCCATTTCTCACATTCCACAGGGAACAGATGTCGTTGTCTACACAGCAGCGATCCATCCTGAACATCCAGAGATTGTTGATGCAACAAAGCGCAATATCCCGCTGTTAACAAGAGCTGAGCTTCTTGGACAGCTGATGAGAAACTATAAAACGGCAATCAACATTGCTGGAACTCATGGAAAGACAACTACGACCTCTATGGTTACTGAAATTCTTTTGGCTGCTGATACTGATCCGACAATCTCTGTCGGAGGCATTCTTCCAACAATCGGAGGAAATATTCGCGTAGGTGGCTCAAATCTTTTTGTCACTGAGGCCTGCGAATACACAAACAGCTTTTTATCCTTCTATCCCACTATGGAAGTTATCCTGAATATTGAAGCAGACCATCTTGACTTCTTTAAGGACATTGACGATATCCGTCATTCTTTCCGCTTATTTATGGAAAAGCTTCCAAAGGATGGAATACTTGTAATTAACGGTGATATTCATAATCTTTCTGAGCTGATCAATGGACTTGACTGCGAGATTATCACTGTTGGACACGGAGAATCCTGCGATTATCGAGCTTCTAATATTTCATATAATGAATTTGCTCAGGCTTCCTTTGACGTCACAGATGCAAGCAACACTACACTTGGTCACATTCAGTTAAGTGTTCCTGGAGAGCATAATGTTTACAATGCACTTGCTGCCGTTGCCCTTTGCAAAAAGCTGAATCTTTCAATGGATGCCATTGCTGCTGGTCTTTTGAATTTCCATGGCACACAGCGACGCTTTGAAAAGAAGGGTGTCGTAAATGGAATTACTATTATTGACGATTACGCACATCATCCGCAGGAAATCACAGCGACACTTACTGCTGCAAAGAAGTATCCTCACAAAAAGATCTGGTGCATCTTCCAGCCGCACACCTATACAAGAACAAAAGCTTTGCTTACTGATTTTGCAAAAGCTCTGTCCTTAGCAGATGAGGTCGTTCTTGCAAAAATTTATCCGGCAAGAGAAACTGATGATCTTGGCATAAGCTCCGACAATATCCGCGTTTTGTTAGAGCAGGCTGGTACAAGTGCTCATTACTTTGAAACCTTTGAAGAAATTGAAAAATTTATTTTGCAGCACGCAGCCTCTGGTGATCTGGTGATCACTATGGGCGCCGGTGATGTTGTAAAAATCGGAGAAGACTTAATTTCTAAATAAGGTATTCGCAAAATCCCCAATTGCTTGCCCTGATCCTAAGGGAAATAATTGGGGATTTTTTATCGCTTTTCAAAAGAAATAACTTGTGCTATACTTTACAAAGATGATACTTGGATTTTGGAGGTTTTTTATGTCCTTTCTTTTACTGGAGAACCGGCTCAGCATAGATACCCTTGTTGTTCCCGGCTATTTTATAGACCGTTTTCTTCCTGCCGCCTCCGGTACGGATGTAAAGGTTTACCTATATTTGCTTCGCGCTGTCTCGACATCAGCCACTGGTTTAAGCAGTGCTTCAATTAGTGACAGGCTTGATATTTCAGAGCGCGAGGTACTTCGTTCTCTTAGTTATTGGGAATCTGTTGGTTTGATGCGCCTTAGCTTTACATCGGGTCACGAATTGTCAGGAGTTGCATTTACAGATCCATCTATTCAGGCAGAGACAGAGGCTTCTGCACAGACTGCACCTACACAGACAGCTGCACCTGCTCCAAGCGTACAATCTGTAATTCCTACGCCCACTCCTGCTTTAGTTTCTCCTGCAAATACAACCATTGCAAATGCTTCTGGCTCAATGGCTTCCACACAAACTACTACACATTCTGCTGCAAATGCGACCCCTTCTATACAGTCACTTCATCTTTCCCAAGAGGAGCTGATTCTTCTTGAGAACGATCCAGAGTTTAACATGTATATGTCGGCATGGCAGCAGTATTTTTCGCATCCGCTTAATTATGCAGACACAGAATCATTTGGCTATTGGTATCTTCAGTTTAACCGCTCACCAGATGTCATTGATTATCTTGTTGATTACTGCGCTAATCACTGCAAGGGCAAGCTTAATATGAAATTTATTGATTCTGTTGCCCAGTCCTGGCATCAAAAGGGTCTTCATACACTTGATGCTATTCGTCAGTACAACCTGCTTCATAATGATACTGTCTATGCTATCATGAAGGCATATGGCTTATACAATCAGACTCCTGCTCCGGCTCAGCTTGAATATATCAATAAATGGATCAAGGATTACAGTTTTCCTACAGATGTCTATGTTTATGCCTGCAATATCACGATGAAAAAATGTCAGCGCCCAAATGTTAATTTTACAGAAAGCATCTTAAAGCGCTGGAAGGAAAAAAATGTGCATTCACTTGCTGATGCACAGGCTGCTGAAAATCAGCGCGATCAAAAGGTAAAAAGTGATGCTGCAAAGCGCACCAGTTCAAACCGTGCTTCTTCTGTCGCAAAGGGTACACAGCAGTTTCGTAATTTTACTGAGCGCAAAAATAATAATTACATGGAAAAGATTTTAAAGCAGTATAGTCAAGATTCAAATGAATGATTATCACAGAAAGGATTGACTTTTTATGGCTCTGACCAATTCACAATATAATGAACTGATGCGCCGCTACAGCCGCATCCGTTTCCAACACCAGCATGAGATGGAAGAACGTCTGCGCCATATCTATGCGCAGTGCCCACGACTTCTTGAGATTTCAAAGCTTCTTCCGACATCTAGCGCTGCTCTTGCAAAGGCTAAAATCACTGGCAATAAAGCGCAGGCTCTAAATGCGCAGATGCAGATTGATGCACTTAGACGCGAGCGCGGTGCGCTTCTTTCTTCCCTTCACTATACACTTGATGATCTTCGGCCAAAGTATAGCTGCCCGGACTGTAAAGATACTGGATATCTTGACGGAAACCGTAAATGTCACTGCTTTGAGCAGGCTGGCATAAGCTTACTCTATGAACAATCTGGCATTAGAGACCGTTTGGAACGTGAGAATTTTAACACATTTGATATAAACCGCTATTCAGATGCACCAAATCCACTTCTTGGCGGAATGAGTAATCGCGCCCATATGCAGCGGCTCAAACTTATTTATGAAAAATATGCTTATCAGTTCAAGGATGGAAACCCTAGTCTTTTAATCTTTGGAAATCCAGGCGTTGGCAAGACATTTCTTTGTAACTGTATTGCAAAGGTTGTTCTTGACAAAGGCTTTTCTGTCTTATATATGACTGCTCCTGAATTTTTTGAATCAGCTATGCAGCGTTTTCATTCTAACAACGATGATTCATCAGAAAATGATTCATATGCACTCACATGCAGCCTGTTGATTATTGATGATCTTGGAACTGAAAATCTGACTCCTTTTGTAATCAGTCAGCTGTTTCATGTGATCAATTCGCGTGATCTGTCAAGGAAAACAACTATTATCTCAACAAATCTAAGCCCAGAAGAGCTTCAAAGTACCTACACTGAGCGAATCTCCTCACGACTTATGGGGCAATATACGCCTATCCCTGTTTTTGGAGAAGATTTAAGAAATTCGTAGACATATTTTTTTCTAAAAAATAACATGACCACTGCTAATTCGCTTATGACTTTGATTCTCTGGGGTCATGTTGCACAAATTTTTCTTTCTTTTTACGTAAATTTCTTTTTTATCCATTTCGACGTAAGGCTTGAATCTTCGACATCTTCATGTTATGATTAGTTAAGGTTCGTACTTTTGGACGCAGGTAAGCTGCATATTATAATCATGGAGGTCATCATGCCAAACGAAAAGAATCTGAACACGATACCAGTGGGCACACTGGGTCTTATCCCACTTGAAAGCTGCGCAACCCTTGGACAGAAGGTTAATCAATACCTGACTGAGTGGCGCGCTGAGAGAAGTCATGCACAATCTACTGCGCTTCACTTCTCTGAATACAGCAAGGACAGCTATATTGTCAAAGCAAAGAATCCTCGCTTCGGTTCCGGTGAAGCAAAGGGCGTTATCGAGGAATCCGTCCGCGGCTGCGATCTGTATCTTATGGTGGATGTTTGTAACTATAGCCAAACGTATTCTCTGTGCGGATATGTGAATCACATGTCTCCAGACGATCATTACCAGGATTTAAAGCGTATCATTGCTGCTGTTGAAGGCAAGGCACGCCGTATCAATGTAATCATGCCATTCCTGTATGAAAGCCGCCAGCACAAGCGTACTTCCCGCGAGTCTCTTGACTGCGCTATGGCTCTTCAGGAACTTACAAAAATGGGTGTATCCAACATCATTACTTTTGATGCTCATGATGCACGTGTTCAGAACGCAATTCCACGTGATGGATTTGAGAGCGTTCCGTGTGTATACCAATTTATCAAAGCACTGCTTCGTGCAGAGCCAGATCTGCAGGTTGACAATGAGCATCTTATGGTCATCAGCCCAGATGAGGGCGGCATGGGCCGTGCAATCCAGCTGACTAACTATCTTGGTGTTGATATGGGTATGTTCTACAAGCGCCGCGATTACACCCGCATTGTAGACGGAAAGAACCCTATCGTTGCTCACGAGTTTTTAGGTACCAACGTAGAAGGAAAGGATGTCATCATTATCGACGACATGATTTCTTCTGGTGACAGCATTCTTGATGTTGCACGCGAATTAAAACGTCGTAAGGCACGCAAGGTTTACGCTGCTGCTACTTTTGGTCTGTTTACAAATGGCCTGGCAAAGTTTGATGCTGCTTATGAGCAGGGTATCATTGATCATATCCTGACCACTAACCTTGTTTACCAGAGACCAGAGCTGCTATCTCGTCCGTACTATGTAAATGTTGATCTGAGCAAGTATATTGCACTTTTGATTGATAACTTAAATCACAATGTATCAATTCATGGTCTATTAAATCCGACTGACAGAATCAACCGTATTCTTGAAAAGCATCGTGCTGCACAGGCACAAAAAGCTGCCAAGAATAATATCTCTGAGGAAGCATAATACAAACAAAAAACCTTCAAATACATTTTTTATCGAATGTATTTGAAGGTTTTATTTTTATACTGCTTTACAAACAAGTCCGCATACTGTTCCGTCGGCTGCTGCTGTTGTCAGCTGACGCACCGTCTTAGTACGGCAGTCTCCTGCAGCGTAAACTCCAGGTGTCCTTGTTTTACAATTTTCACCGGCAATTACATATCCAGCCTCGTCAAGATCTACGAGATCTCTAAATACTTCATTGTGAGGCTCCATTCCTATTGCAACAAATAAGCCATCTGCCACAAGTGTCTTCTTTTCACCTGAAAGATTTGTAACTTCAAGTTCTGTCAGCTTCTTTTCACCAATAAGTGCAGTCACACGACTTTCCATCACACACTCAATATTCTCTGCAGCCATTACCTGATCAATAAGACTCTTCTCAGCGCGGAATGTATCTCTTCTGTGAATCAAATACACCTTACTGCAAATGCCTGCCAGATACAGCGCATCCTGAAGAGCTGCGCTTCCTCCTCCTACAACAGCCGCTGTTTTCTCCTTAAAAAACGGTCCGTCACATACAGCACAGTAAGAAACTCCTCTTCCAATCAGCTCCTGCTCTCGCTCGATTCCTAGATGACGATGTGCCGCACCTGACGCAATAATAAGATTTTTGCCCTCATATGTCTCACCATCCTCAGTGCAAACTTCAAAGCCATTATCTATTTTTCGTGTCGAAATTCCCCTGCCAAAAGTAACCTCACCGCCAAGATTTGTCAACTGTGCCATCAGTCCATCTGCAAACTCCATTCCGCTGATCTTTGCAATACCTGGATAATTTTCCACACATGGAGACAATGTAATCTGTCCGCCCATAGCCTCACACTCCAGAATAAGCGGCTTAACGCCAGATCTGAGCGCATAAATTCCTGCTGTCAGACCCGCTGTTCCAGCCCCTACTATAATCATATCGTACATATTCTCTTATTTCCTCTTTTCTTAGTTAATAAATGGTATATATCCTCTAACTTAATGAATAAATTTCGAGATAAAATCTCTTACCAGACGGCGCGTCTCATCAATTCCATCTGCATGGCCAAATTTTCGCTCTGGATGCCACTGAACACCTAAAATCTTCATCTGTTCAGACTGATATGCCTCGATGGTGTGATTATCTTCATCTATTGCAAGCGGCTCAAAGCAGTCTGCAAGTGCATCCTCGAAAATGACATCCTTATGATAATTGTTAACGTAAATGCTTCGATTTTCTTTTAGCAAACGTACCTTATGATCCTCACCGCGCTTTCTAGGACACGGCAGATCAGGATGATATGCCAGTTTTCCACCGAATAGAACATTCACATACTGCATGCCTCGGCATGTACCTATAATCGGTATTCCATGATTAACACAGTAGTGAATAAGCTTTTCTTCCATCTTATCACGGTATGGCTGTACCGTTTCCTCATGTTTACGGTCATACCACTGCGGTCCAAGTGCACCGCCGCCAACTACAATCAAAAGATCTATTTTTTCATCAAACAGACGCTCGAAGTTTTTAGTATGGTTTGCAACAGGACGCGGAATAAAACCAATAGACTCATAAAATTCAACATATCCAGCCTCTAGTATATCAGTTGGATCTCCGTAATCGTTGACACCCTCTCTCTGCGTGATAAGTGCATGGAGATTTGTATATTGAATGCCTTCCTTGATCAGACCATTTCTGCAGTCCATCTCCAAATAGTCAAGCTGTGATACTGTATCGTAAATTTTCTCGCCGCAGCCGATTGCTGCCGGAATATTAAATTCTGCGCATCGAATTGCCATATGAGAAGCTGCACCACCGTACTTTGTGATAAATCCTTTGATATTTTTTGTAAAAATCCATTCGTAGCCTGGGTCAGCCTTTGGCACTACAACAATTTTTCCAGTGATATCAGCATCCGGCTCCTCATCAAGCAACACTACCTCGCCCTCGACTGTCTTTGCCGTTATGAAATTAGGGCGTGCCTCATACACAGGAATCACATCTACGCTCGCACCTGACAAAATAACTTCTGGAAGAAGAATTAATCGGCTGTCATGATTTAAACGGCGCCGCTTTGTGATTAGCTTCATCCAAAGCTTTTTTAAATTTTCTGGATCACAGCCTGACTCATATAGCTTAAAATCATCTACACACAGCCAAGACAAATCCATAGTACGAATCTCCAAAATTGAGCCAAGCTTACGAATCAGCTCTAATACCATACTAAGCGATTTTGTAAATTCAAATTTAAAATACTCTCGCTGTTCAATTGCGCTGATCCAAAATTTTGCCATACGCTCTGCAGGCACATCAAGCTGTGTATCTTCCAGAGCCTGCGTCAAAATACTGATATCAAGATCTTTTTGAATCTTTACCTTATCTTTTTTAATACGCGATGGCGCAGGGCGAAAATTCATCGCGTCGTATCGGTCTGAACGAATATCATATGTGCCGCTTCGAAGATGTCCATACTTAAAGTTAAACTCCTCGCGGCTTATAAGACCCTCAGAAAAGCGCTCAAAATCATCGTTAAATTCTGATGATACTGTAGAAATTCCCTGCATGAAAGTATCCACATTTTCACTTGTATAGTAGCCAGCATCTACAAGCGTGCGAAGAAATGCTCTTGCGATAAAGGCAAGTCTTGCTTGGCGGGCAAATTGCGGAGTACCATTTGTGCGAATTTCTTTTAACAAAGTCAAAATACTGTCGATGATTCTGTCAATTGACACATCTTGGTACAACAACTTTTCAATTTCCTCACGGCAATTTTCAAGACGCTTTAGTGCTTCAAGATCTTCTTTTAAAATCTTTTCCTGATTCATTACAGCATCAATCGTAAGCTTTTTTACTTCGCGCACAAGAAGTTTACGTTCTTCCTCGGTAAAACCATAACGAAGCAATCTCTTTGAATTTTCTTCCGTCATAAAATCATAGCTGCTGAAAATGATCTCAAACTCAATTTTATCGTGTGCAGAAAGGTCTTCCTCAAGCCTTGTCTGATAATACTGAACAAGACGAAGTGCGAGCGGTTCCGGAATACTTGCTGGAATCAGTGAATAATAGGAATATGTCAAGTTAATATATGGCTTATTTCCAACCTGATACATAAGATCCTCATTAAATGCACGATAGCCTAATGTACGGATTCCTTCATTCCATGCATGATGCGTTATGATCTCGCGGTACAGTGAATAATCTAACGCCCTTGGATTGCTTCCAATGATCTCAGATGGATTCCAAAAAGCCATATCAGAAAGCTTCATCGGCTTTCCTGTAATTGCATCAAGGTGCTCCTCATACTCCCGGCGAATCTGACCCTTTCTTGCAAAGAAAGAATAATCATCAATATAACGTCCTTCACGATAGCCTGCTGCAAGCGGACGAACCTGAAATAGAATCACCTGATTGTGGCTGTCTATGGCAAATTCAATATCAAGCGGAATATCCTCTATGATGCTCTCTACTTCTGTTACTGCTGTAATCAAATTGCGCCAGCGCTCCTCAAGCTGATAAAGTGAAACATTTCTCGCAATCCAAAGCGTTTTGCCGCCACGACCGCTTGTTACACTGTCTGTTGACCCCAAGTCATCGTAATTAACAAGATAATATGGTCGCTTTCCTTTTAAGTCACGTGAAAAGACAACACCGCTGACACACACGTCTATTGCCTGGCGCTGGATCAGTACCTGCTCATTTGAAATACCCTTTATATCTTTTTCATATGACTGAATTACAGCCTCGATTGATTCTACGATCTGCGCACGACTCGCTGAATCTACATCAAGAATACTTTTATAATGTCCTGCATTGGAGGACTTCATACAGTCTTCCTGCGTAGAGGAGCTTCGCACGACGATTCTGCAGCCACCAAATTTTTCCATAATCTCTGTGCAGACTTGATTTTTATTGCGCCAGAAGTCTTCAACTCTAAGGATATACATTTCCTCAATGCTTGCCTTTTTGATCAGGTTTTTCATCGCATACAATGTATTTGCCTTTGTCGAAATAATCTTATTGATACGATTCGCCATATTACATGTCCTCCCTTGCCTGTACTGCTTTGTCTATTTTTTATCCAGATCTATATCACGAGTGTATCTGTTTTTTTTCTACCATACCAGTTTACCACACTTTTGACAATCCCGCCACATAAAAAGGAACCACCTTGCGGTGATTCCCTTTCTTATTGCTTATTACTCATTTTGTATTTTACTTTACTTCCTGCTGCTTCTTCTCAACCAGTTCACGAATAGCCTTAAGATCTTCGGCTGTCAATTCCTGACTGTCAAGATAAGCACGGATGAACTCTACCGCAGAACCACTAAAGCTAGTCTTCTGATAGCGCTTCATCAACTCTTTCTGATAATCTTGTTCTGAGATTAATGGTTTATAAACATATGCATGACTTCTCTTTTCATATGTTACATAGCCTTTGTCACGCAGGTAGGACATAAATACGCTAATTGTTGTTCTAGCATACTCTTTACCATACTCTGTCTTCAGACGCTCTAACAAGTCTGCTACAGCTACATTGTCACCAATTTCCCAGATACATTTCATGATCACTTGTTCTGTGTTTGTTAATTCTAACATCACGATATCCCTTTCTGTACCTTAATTTAGACAACAGTATCTTCTGTTTTTACAGCTGTTTTTTTGCTCCCAGAATAAATCCTGCCATGTGGGCAATACTTTTTTTCTAAGGCAACGAGATTATATTACCGCATTTTCTTAATAATTACAATGAATAAAATTAGCATTTTATTAACTTTTTGTATTTTTTTGATCAAAAATATGACGGTAAATTTAATCTCTTTTGCAATCATCGTCAAATTCATTTATTTTGTGACAAAATCTGTGCTTAATCCTGCTCCACAATCTGTGGACGATTTAAGATTTCCATAAATTCCTCACCCGTAATTGTCTCGTGCTCATAAAGGAACTTTGAAATCTCATGAAGCTTGTCCATATGACTATTTAAAAGATTCTTTGCCTTTTCATACTGCTTCTGCACAAGAGCTACTACGAGATCATCGATCTTTGCAGCTGTCTCCTGCGAACAGCTCATACTGGTATCTCCACCTAAGTAAACATTATTTAAGCTTTCCATTGCTACCATACCGAACTCACTCATGCCATATCTGGTGATAATTGCACGTGCAAGCTTCGTTGCCTGCTCAATATCGTTTGATGCACCTGTTGTCACATCTCCGAATACAAGCTCCTCTGCCACGCGTCCTCCGGTAAAGGTTGCAATCTTGTTTTCAAGTTCTTCCTTTGTCATCAAATACTTTTCGCCTTCATCAACCTGCATTGTGAAGCCAAGCGCACCTGATGTACGCGGGATGATCGTAATCTTCTGCACTGGTGCAGAATTTGTCTGCAGCGCTGCTACAAGCGCATGTCCGACCTCGTGATACGAAACGATCAGTTTTTCTTTCGTTGAAAGAATACGGTTCTTTTTCTGATAACCAGCAATAACTACTTCAACACTTTCCATTAAATCAGTCTGTGTTGCAAATTTTCTTCCATCACGGACGGCACGAAGTGCTGCCTCATTAACAATGTTGGCAAGCTCAGCACCAGATGCACCTGCTGCTGTTCGCGCAATTGCGTTAAAGTCAACATTATCTGCAATCTTAATCTTTGCCGCATGTACCTTCAAAATATCCTCACGACCCTTAAGATCAGGCAGTTCAACCGGAATACGGCGGTCAAAACGGCCTGGACGAAGAAGTGCAGGGTCTAGAGACTCCGGACGGTTTGTCGCTGCCAAAATGACAACACCCTTAGAACCATCAAAACCATCCATCTCTGACAGCAGCTGATTTAACGTCTGCTCACGCTCATCATTGCCGCCGATTTGACCACTCTCTCTTTTCTTTCCAACTGCATCAATCTCGTCGATAAAAACAATACATGGAGCCTTTTCATTGGCCTGTTTAAACAGATCTCTTACTTTTGCGGCACCCATACCAACGAACATCTCAACAAATTCGGAACCTGAAATGGAGAAGAACGGAACATCTGCTTCACCAGCTACTGCTTTGGCAAGCATTGTCTTACCAGTTCCAGGAGGGCCTACAAGAAGCGCACCTTTTGGCATTTTCGCACCGATCTCACGATACTTTTCCGGATTATGAAGGAAATCAACGATCTCCTGAAGAAGTTCTTTGGCTTCCTCCTCTCCGGCAACATCTTTAAATTTAATACCATCAACAGACTTTACATAAACTTTGGCATTGCTCTTGGAGCCGCCGCCCATGCCAAAGGTCATCATGCTCTCTCCATCGCCCATCTTGCTCATCATTTTTCTGGAAAGAAACCATCCCAAAAGAGCAAAAAGAGCAATTGGAAGAATATAGCTTATCAACATATATTCAAGCATGCCCATCTGCTGAACAATTGGCTTACTAAATACAGCACCAGCTTCCTCAAGACGATTTACAAGATCAGGATCGTTCATTGTTCCTGTCTTGTAAATATGCTCACCACTCTTGTCTGAGAAGGTAATCTGCGTATCTTCTACGCTGACTTCTCCAATGTTCTTTTCCTCGATCATTTGGAGAAATGTGCTGTAATCCGTCTGCTCTACCTGTCGTCTAAACAGATTCGGAAATACAAATGTATTTAAAAGCAAAAACACAATGATGGCAATGACCCAATAGGTCAGCATCGGTTTTTTTGGCCTGTTCGGCCTGTCATCTACTTCCATAAGCACCTCACATTCTGCCTTGGATTTCCAAAGCTTTTGGCATATTTTAGCCTATTCGTATCATACCCCTTTTCATTAGCACTGTCAAGGTGAGAGTGCTAAATTTTGTGTGAAATAAATATGAATTATTCTATTTTTCCGACTGTTTACGTGCTTTTTTTGAATGATCTGTGGCCATTTTTCTTTCGTAATAAAACATATATTGCTGCATGACACCGGCAAATCCTTCGTATTTTTCTACTGGGAAGCTTCCATTATAATAGGTTTTCTGGATTCGGTCAATCCATACATCTACCGGAAATGCACCTATACGATGATATCCAAACAGCGCCACACAATTTGCAACCTTTTCACCAACGCCATAACATGAAAGAAGTGCTTTATGCAAGTCGTCATCACCAAGCATAGCCCATTTTTTTATGTCTAATTCCCCGGATGCTACCTTTTGGGCAGCTTCATACACATATTTTGCCCGATATCCCAAAGAAAGATCCTGCAGATCAGACAAGCTTAATCCTGCTAGCTGCGTTGGCGTTGGAAATGCAAAAAACTTATTTTCCTTATCTATACATGTTCCGCATGTCGTCGATAAGCTTTCCACTGCCTGACGTATTGCTGGAATATTTTTTCTTTGTGAAATTATAAAGGTGATGAGCATCTCCCATGGATCCTGGTTCAAAATGCGGATACCTTTTCCATATGCAAATGCAGACTTTAGATAATTGTCATCCGCATCAATTGCCTTTTCATAACTGCGGTAATCAAAATCCAAATCAAAGTAATGACACCAGAACTGCTTGTATTCCTCTTTGCTGCAAAAGAATATCAGATGGACACCATTCTGGCAAACAAAAACTTTTTTATCTGCAGCCATGACTCGATACCATGCCATGCTTTCACAATTCTCCAAACCCTTGCTTTTGCAAAGCTTTTCCTGCTCCTGCAAAGAAAGTTTATAAATTCTGAAGCATTGTCCACTCTCCATGATCTGTTCAAGGTCAAAGCAATCTGCCTCAACATGAACACATTTTGATTCTATATACTCACATAAATTTACATTCTCACTCATTGATACATTTCCTTTCTGCATGCGACTTTTCACATACAATACCATGATAAAGCAAATGCAAATATATGTCAATTGTGTTACAAACGAAGGGCACCGCCCCTGCATTTGTCATTGCCGAGGCGGTGTCCTGCTTATTAGCAAACTTTCTTTACTGCGTGATTTGTTATGCCTTTTTGCTGCGCAGATACAGCCAGATCAGTGCTGTAAGCATAATTGCTCCGAATCCAGCTAGTGCCATACCAATGGTTCTGCTCATGTCTTCAATACCAAGAATTACTCTTTCAGATGAAGGCGTTGTTGTCGGCGTTTCACTAACCGTTGTTTCCGCAGCAGTTGTTGTTGTATTGGCTGCTGGAGTGGTAACTTCTGGTGTTGATTCTTCATCATCTGGTGAAGGCAATGTTGTTGTCTCTTCCTCAGAAACAGTCATTTCTTCTGGAGTTGTCTCTTCCTCAGAAGTCGTTGTTTCCTCTGGTGTT
>OJNH01002135.1_pt1 | contig 14223 bp, 6 predicted proteins | sample 1597361 | NCBI WGS metagenome assembly OJNH01 (sample SAMEA2452136, study PRJEB22498) | human gut metagenome | biome: human feces; feature: human gut; material: feces | place: Australia | collected 2012
AGGACGTATATCAGGAGTCGCAGGCTGACGATGCCGGAAATATAGGCAAGTGGGTACGTTATGACGCAGACGGACACATGGTAAAGGGATGGAATGAGAAAGATGGAAGCAGATATTATTTCGACCCTGTGTATGGAACTATGGCTAAGGGAACAGTCACAGTAGACGGAAAGAAGTACGAGTTCGATAATGCTTCAGGAAGGCTTGTGAAGGAAGTCGTTGACGATAATGCAGGCAAGGAAGATAACAAGGAGAACAACATTGAGTGGAGCATATCGGGGGACGGAAAGCTTACAGTTACAGGAAGCAGTAATGGAAAGCTCTATGTGTTAGGAAAAAATGAATATGGTGATACAACGTATGTTTATCCGTGGGATGAACGCAAAAATGAGATTAAGAGTGCATATATAAATGTGACTGGATTTACAGACTTGAGAGGCTTGTTCAGTGGCTGTGAAAATTTGAAACAGGTTGATTTAAGTGATTTGGATACAAGCAATGTAACAGACATGAGTCATATGTTTTTTCAATGCTACAATTTAAAAAGCATTGATATGAGTGGTTTAGATACAAGCAATGTAACGGATATGAGCGAAATGTTTTATGTCTGCATAAGATTAAAAAGCATTGATGTGAGAGGATGGGATACGAGCAATGTAACGAATATGGCCAGGATGTTTAGCAGTTGCAGTAGTTTAAGCAGCGTGGATGTAAGCGGCTTCAATACGAGCAAAGTAACGGATATGGGCGGTATGTTTTCTAGCTGCAGCGAGTTAAGCAGTGTTGATGTGAGTAGATGGGATACGGCTAGAGTAACGGATATGGGCGGTATATTTTCTGGTTGTAGAGGATTAAGCAGCATTGATGTGAGCGGATGGAATACGAGCAGCGTAATAGATATGACCGGCATGTTTGGTAGCTGCAGCAGTTTAAGCAGCGTGGATGTAAGTGGCTTTAATACGAGCAGAGTAACGGATATGAGTGCTATGTTTTCCGGTTGCAGTGGATTAAGTAGTGTTGATGTGAGCGGATGGGATACAGGTAGCGTAACAAGTATGTTTTATATGTTTTGCGATTGCAGTGGATTAAGCAGTATAGATGTAAGCAGATGGGATACGAGCAATGTAACAGTTATGCTCGATATTTTTAGAGATTGCAGCAGATTAAGCAGTGTGGATGTAAGTGGATGGAATACGAGCAATGTAACAGTTATGGAGAGTATGTTTCATGGATGCAATAGTCTAAGCAGCGTGGATGTAAGTGGATGGAATACGAGCAGCGTAACGGATATGTATGGTATGTTTTATGGCTGTAACAGTCTAAGCAGCGTGGATGTGAGTGGATGGGATACGAGCAGCGTAACGAAAATGGGGAGTATGTTTAGAGACTGCAGCAGTCTGACGGAAATAATTGCCGGCTCTGGCTGGGATACATCAAACGCATCTGTTAAGGATATGTTTTTAGGCTGTGGTACCGACCATGTGACAATAAAATAATTTGTCAGAATAAGCTTTAAAATAACAAATGCTGGCTTTCTTATGCTTATGGATTATTATATTGTTAGAGATGATACGTTGTGTTAATATGCACAATTAGATGTTTCGATTATGTAAATTGGACAGAGGAACGGGGTGCCTCTGTCCTGTTTTTACACACATGCTATTTGTTTCTGAGCAAAAGCAGATAGCTTCGCAGCATGTTGCTCAGAAACGAGGAAGCTTATGAAAATAATATGTAAAAAGACGACAAAGAGATTTTTGGGAATATTTGCGGCTGCATCAATGGCTGCAGGTATGATATGCACTCCATTGATGGAGAAAAAGGTTTATGCAGAGGAAAATTCTGACGGAAAGATTTTTTTTACAGATAACGAGTCAGCTAACAGCTATGGAAGCTCCAGATATGATTTTTGTGCAGATACGATTAAATCCTATCTGACGTCAAACGCTGATGGAACTATCACAAGAATAGAATGTTCGCAGGATGCAGAGAACAAATATAATCTGCTTCTGGAAACTTATAATTCAGGCTATAAGCTTATAAGTTCAAAGAGACTTCTGATGGAATTGGAGATTTTTGGTGGGATTTATTGCGGCAGTGAATACAATTATATTGTATTTGGGCAGAGCAATGTTGGCAAGTCAGATGATAAAGAAGAAATACGTGTTGTGAAATACAGCAAGGACTGGGAACGCATTGACAGCCGAAGCTTCAGAAAGACAAATTCAACGGTGCCATTTGAAAGTGGAACCTGTAGAATGACGGAATATAGTGGCAATTTATTTATATGTGCCTGTCATCAAATGTACAATGGGCATCAGGCAAATATGCTTATCATACTGGATAAAAATGATTTACATGTGAAGGATGCCCTGACAGAGGTTCCGTTTGGTGCAGCCTCAATAGGATATGTAAGCCATTCGTTTGATCAGTTTATAGATACCACAGACGGAGTGGTAACCGGTGTTCAACTTGGGGATGCGGGTCCGAGAGGAGTTGTACAGTTGATTTATCCAGGAGCTGCCGATTCCGACAGCATAATCAGTGTTCCTGTGCAGGAAAAAATAATATTTGATATTGCACAGGCGGAGGAAAACGATGATGGATTTAGGTATAATGCTACAGGCGTTTCTATTGGCGGATATAATGTGAGCAGCAGTCATTACCTTACAGCGTTAAGCTCAGTTGACCAGAGCAATTCGCTCAATCAGATAAGCTCTACGGCTGTAAGAAATATATATATAGCGGCACTTGACAGACAGGATTACAATGTTGCAGCTCGCAATATTCAGGTGACGGACTACAAGTCAGGACTGGCACATACACCACAATTTGTCAAGATGGCAGATGATAAGTATCTTTTGTTGTGGGAATATGAGAATGAAGGGAAAATATCGCTCAATTATACATTTATTGGAGCCGATGGAAATCTATTGACGCAGATATACACATGGAATGAGGCGGACAGAGCAAGATTGTCAGATTGTGAACCTGTAATCTGGAATGGGAAAGCTGTGTGGTATACATCAGGTTCAGAAGCTGGTTTAAGATTTTTTGAGGTGGACAATGATGGTACAACTACATGTAAAGATATATGCAGGATTTCAGGTTACAATGGATGGGCTGGAAGTACTTACTTTGAATATTGGTATGAGAACGGAGTACGTCAGGGAGTGAAATATACTGACGATGGTTTTATAGATTATTCATACAGGGGAAAGGAAATATATGACCTGGAAAGCGGAGCGTGGTATTGGCTTGACAATGTGTTAAATGGAGCTGTGGCAAAAAATAAAGACGTATATCAGGAATCTTTGGCAGGTGACTGGGGTGATACTACCAAAGATGATGGAAATAAATATGGCAAATGGGTCCGTTATGATGAAAATGGCTGTATGATTAAGGGGTGGCAGAATACAGACAGCGGAAGATATTATTTTGACCCTGTATATGGAACCATGGCTAAAGGCTGTGTCACTATTGATGGCGTTGGTTATAGCTTTAATAAATCTACAGGAGTACTTGAAAGCTCAGATACGATGGACAGCTTTGATGATGATGGAAAATCATATTCAACAGATGGCTGGCACAAGGTGTTGGGAATACAGTACTGGTATGAAAATGGTGTTAGGCAGGGATATGAGCCGGATGACAGAACTTATCGGGGGAAGGAGATATATGACCCATCAAGTGATGCATGGTACTGGCTTGACAATGTGCTAAATGGAGCTGTGGCAAAAAATAAAGACGTATATCAGGAATCTTTGGCAGGTGATTGGGGAGATGTGACCAAAGAGGATGGGAAAAAATACGGAAAATGGGTTCGCTATGACAGCAATGGCAATATGGTAAAGGGCTGGCAGGTGACGGATGATGGAACCTATTATTTTGATAAAACCTACGGAACTATGGCTAAAGGACTTGCAGAGATTGAGGGGGATACCTATTTTTTTGATGTCGTTAATGGAGTAATGTATACTGACACTACGGTTGAGGTGGATGGAAAAATATATAAGTGTGGTTCTGATGGGAAAATTAGGAATGATAACAATGCTGTTATAAAATCCTCAAGGGAAATCCAGACTTTCGATAGGGAAAATTGTGGGCTTCATGATGTGAAACATGTTATTGATTCAGAATATAATGCTGATGGCAAATGCACAAGTATGGTATACTCATATCAAGGTGGTACACTTGCATACAGGTATGAATATACATATAATGATGATGGCTTATGCATTAAGAAGACATATACTCCGGGAAAGTATGAGAAAGTCCAGACTCCATACATATATGTCTATGAATATGACACACATGCAAACTGTATAAAAGAAACAATGTATAGCTTTGAACAAGTTAGTGAGTGTACGGAATATGAGTATGACACTCTCGACAGGTGTATTGCGAAGAGTACAGTGTATAGCGATGGACGAGCTTTAAGTTATGTTATGGAATATTCTGATAAGGACACTACTGTTAAATGGTATCTTGTTGAGAATTCAGGAAAAAAATATTGTCCGATGAGTATACATATGACCTTGATGGAAATCTCACTTCCAGAATAGCATACAGAAACGATAAGGTATGGTTCAAATTGCTTTACGAGTATGATAAAATGGGAAATGTGACAAAAGGAACTGAGATTGGAGGGCAATATCCGAAAGGACATGTGATATTTGAGTATGAATATCAATATGATATCTACAACAATATAATTTTACGTATAAATAAGGTGGATGAAGGTGGAACCTATGAGTATCCTGATTCTGCATTTGAATATGTTTATAGATAAGAATTTTAATTCTCAGAACATTTATGGAGGTAATGCACATGAGAAAAAATTTTTCTAAGAAACTAAAGACTGTTCTTTTATCAGTGTCTGTGCTGGGGATATTGTTTGGCACCTGGCAGGATGTAAAAGCTGAAGAAGAAATAACAGGTTATGATACCATAAGCTGTGATACACCATCTGATGAACAGGTACAGCAGTGGATTGATGATGGCACATGGGAAACAAGAAAAGAATTTATGGAAAGCCTCAATAACAGTGTTGCCATAATGTCAAAATACACTGATATGGCGACAGCGTACGATATGGAAAATTATTCAGATTCCGCATCCAATCAGGGGGTTATCCTTGATACTTTCCTGAATGCAATGCCATCTATGGGAAATGTGACAATCCCTGTATTTCTTGTACAGTTTTCTGATGTGAAAAATGAGGATGCTGCCGTAACTCCGGACAGCGTCAAGAGAACTTTATTCAGTGAAGATGAGAATTCGGATTTATTCCCTGTTGAGGGTGTTACAGGATATTATAATCGTTCATCTTATGGACAACTCAATATAAGTGGTGATGTTTATGACTGGCTTACACTTTCAAATACAAGAGAATATTATCAGAATGTTGAGAATGGTCGTGAACTTGTAATCCAGGAAATTATTGATGCGTATGACAGTTCTGTGGATTTTTCAAGATATGATTCGAATGGAGATGGCTTCATAGATGGAATGTATATATTGTATGCCGGAGACCCGGAATATTACGGTGATTTTTATTGGGCATACAAAACTTATACAGCCTATGATATAGTCGCAGATGGAGTAAATTTCAATGTTTACGTCTGGATGCCTTACAATACAGATGCCAGAACAGCTATTCATGAAACGGGGCATTTGATGGGGGGTGGAGATTACTATACGACATATCTTGGCGTAGGATATACAAATGATTTTGGAGAACTTGGCGGATTGGGTTATTTTGATATGCTTGACCATAATATAGGGGATATGAATATTTTTACCAAGATGTTGTATGGATGGGTCGAGCCTGTGTTTGTAACTAGTGACACAGATATTGATTTGTATTCTATAGCAGATAGCAGAGCTAAGGCTGTGATTGTAACAAATGAAAAAGATAATAATATATATTCTGAGTATTATATTCTGGAACTGTTTAATAATGAACAGAATAACTGGGATTCTGCACTGGCTGAAAATGGTGCTGTGAGAATATATCATGTGGATGCTGAGATAGATGAAACTGATGGTATAGGCATATTCAAGTATAGTAATGATGCTACAACATCTGAATTTAAACTAATCAGACTGATGGAATCAGATGGCAAGGATGATTGTGCATTTGGAAGTATAATACTTCCTGAGAGCTATTATTATGCTGGAATGAGTTTTGGACCTAACACCGCACCAAGTAGTGAATTCTATGGCGGAGAGTACACAGGTATTCAGATTGATATAAACAATGTGAGTAAAGACAAGGCGAACGTGTCTGTGAGATTTGTTGAGGATACTAAAAAACCAGAATATCTTGAAAATAATGATGAAAATGTATTGGGATTTATTTTTAAGTATGGACAGCTTTTGACCTGCTTTGACAGTTATATATATGAAGGAAGCTCATTCGATGGAATAAAATTATATAAGAAGGGTAGCCCTGAACAGACAGTAGATATTGAAAAAAGTGTTTTGGCATCACGTGCTCCGGATAAAGTGTATTCGGAAAAAGCAAAAAAAAGTAGATATAATCAGGTTATTATCAATATAAAAGGTGATTTGGAGGCTGGAGCAGAGTATATACTTGAGTATCCTGAAGGTGCAGTTCGTGATGCAGCTGGGAATGTGAATAATCTGATACAGCTTACATATAAGTCGGTACCTGATGCCAATAATGTAATAGAGGTAACAGAGTATGATTCTTCATCAGACGAAAAGCAACCTTCGGTTTCGCCCACTGAACTGCCTGTGGATAGGTTTATATCTAAGCCTAGATCTGTGACAGCTCATAATCCAGGGGTACAGTTATGCCATTCGGGAATGCAGATGGATAGTAAAATCTATAAAGCTGTATTTGTAAATAAGGCATACGCGAATGCAATGATAGACATGAGAAAAACAACAGAGCCGATAGGATTGATAGACAATGATGGATATCCGTATGTTGAAAGAGTAGGTTCATATACACTGGCATGGGGACTGAGTAATATTGCAAGCGTTAATAAGATAGAAAATGCAGATGGCTATATTGTAGTTTTTTTTGCCATGAAACGTTCACTGGAAAAATCTGGTTGGGGTGATTCAAAGCAGCAGTCAGGGTATATATTCAGGCTTGATGAAAACTTGAATGTGCTATGGGGAGCTGACGTAGGCAATGTTAACAATTGGGCTGAGAATGGTGTAAAATCTGTTGAGTCTGTTGATGGTATGCTTTATGTCAAAACGAATGAAGGCAAGCTGATCGTATTGAAGGATATGGAAGGAATGCTGGTTAAGGCTGAAAGAAAATTTACTGTTGTAAATCTTAATATAATTGATGACAACATGATATGTAATGAAGACTTTACAGTTGGGCAGTTGAGACAATGTTTTTCAGGTGAAATACAGGATATTAAGTTTTATAACAGTGATTTTGATATAATAGAAGATGGTAATGCTAAAATTCCTGAAGGACTTATAAAAGTAACCAGTGGTGAATATTCATGGTATTATCGTGTTAAAGCTCATGAACATGTCTATGGGGATTGGGTCATAATTAGTGAGCCAACATGTAATTCATGGGGGCAGCAGGTTAGAACTTGTATGTTGTGTGGAGAACAGGAAAGTCAGAACATGGAGCCTATAGATGTGCATAACTATTCCGATTGGTTTGATATAAGCTCAAATACGTGTATATCAGATGGAGAGGAAATGAGAGTTTGCTATGACTGTGGAAACAGTCAGGTCAGAATTATACCAGCATCAGGAGAACACACAGCAGGAGACTGGATAGTAGATAAGGAAGCCACAGTAGAAGCGGATGGAAGCCGCCACAAGGAGTGCAAGGTCTGCGGATATGTGATGGAGACGGAAAAGATAGAGAAGCTTTCACCAGAGCCTGACATAAAGGATGACAACGGAAATTCGTTAGGCGACAACGGCTGGCATCCTGTGAATGGTGAGAGCTACTGGTACGAGAACGGAGAGCGTCAGGGTGTCAAGTACGATGCTGCCGGAAACATTGACATATCATACCGTGGAAAGGAAATCTACGACCCGTCAAGCAATGCATGGTACTGGCTTGACAGCGTGCAGGATGGAGCCGTTGCCAAGAACAAGGATGTGTACCAAGATTCTGAAGCGGGAGAATGGGGCAACAGAATCGGTGATGATGGAAAGACCTACGGAAAGTGGGTACGCTATGATGCGGATGGACACATGGTAAAAGGCTGGCAGACAGCAGAAGCCGGAACCTATTATTTTGACCTTGTTTATGGTACAATGGCTAAGGGGAATGTAACTATTGACGGAAGAAATTACATATTTGATCAGTATACAGGTATCCTTGTAAGTGAAGTAAATGATACTGATGACAATGGAATCAGCCTCGATAATGATGGATGGCATCCTGTGAATGGTGAGAGCTACTGGTACGAGAACGGAGAGCGTCAGGGAGTTAAGTACAATTCAGATGGAAGCATCGACATGTCATATCGTGGAAAGGAAATCTACGACTCGTCAAATAATGCATGGTACTGGCTTGACAGCGTGCAGGATGGAGCCATAGCCAAGAACAAGGATGTGTACCAAGATTCTGAAGCGGGAGAATGGGGCAACAGAATCGGTGATGATGGAAAGACCTACGGAAAGTGGGTACGCTATGATGCGGATGGACACATGGTAAAAGGCTGGCAGACAACACAAGTAGGAACCTATTACTTTGACCTTGTATATGGAACGATGGCAAAGGGAGAAGCTGTCATTGATGGGCGGAATTATTACTTTGATATATACACAGGAGTGCTTCAATAAGCAGATGTGATATCGAAGCCTGATTTTTATGTATAACTGATATAACGATAGCTGCTCATGGCATGGAGGAGATACTTATGATGAATGTACAATGGAATGATATACTTGATGTGGCTTTAAATGTACCGAATGCATTATGTACTTTCTACTTTCAGTCAAGGGCATGCAATATAAAATACAAAAAAACATATGTTGCTGTATTTTTTCTTGTCATATCATTATTAACATTTTTACAGGATATAGAATGCATAAGTCAGGAATTCCATGTAGTTGTGGCTTGTATAACAATCGTGCTTGGTACACAGATTTTTGTTGTAGAAAAAAGGCTTGCAGCATTGCAGTTCTGTGTCCTTTTGTATCTGTCACTGGTACTGTGTGAGGCGTTGTCCTATGTTGTGTGTTTTATTTTGTTTGGTGAATCAATACTCGTCATGATAAATGAAATAAGGAGCATGATTTATATAAAACTGTATTTTGCAATAGCCAGTTTCATTGTTGAATATGCTGTATATAGATTGTGGATGGGGAGGGCAGACAAGCTTAAGGAGAATCTTAATAATGGTATTTTTATTATCCTGCCGCTTGAATTGGTTATTGCATGGTGTTCATTATGGATAAGCCTTGCAGAGCAGGAAAACAGTAATGCAGCGGTGTTTCTTGTGGCGAGTATTATATTTGCACTTATTTTTAATATTATGCAATTGGTTATCAGTGAACAGGACATAAGAAAGCAGAAAGAATTTGTCAGGGCTGAAATCCTAAAAAGTCAGATGTATAATCAGGACAGCAGAAAGAAAGAGCTTAAAAAGGAGCTTGAAAAGGCGGATGAGACAAAGAGATATATTCTTGGGAATGTAGGCAGAGCAGAACGCTTCCTTGAGGAGAAGCAGGGCGAAAATGCCAGAGAGCAGCTTCAGGGAATAGTTGATGCGATTGCAGTAAAATATATGTACAGCAACAACAAGATTGCCGATGCACTGCTCTCTGACAAGGCGAAGCTGTGTGAGGAGTATGGAATAGAACTGAAATGCCGCCTTGATTTCCCTGCTAACATGCCGATTGATAATGCGAGATTGTGCATTATTCTGTCGAACCTTATTGACAATGCGATAAGGGCATGCCGTGAATTAACGGAAGGCAGCGCAGCGGAACATAAGCCGTTCATATCGCTGAAGGTTAATGAGCAGTTCGGTTACCTTGTAATAAGACAGGAGAACAGCTTTAACGGAATTGTGGAGAACAGAAGGAGCGGAGCATTCTCAGAGCACGGACTCGGACTGGAAATTATAAAAAGCATAGCGGATGAGCTTAAGGGTGAGCTGGTCACTAAGCATGATGATAAGGTGTTCGTGACCTCGGTGGGTGTGCCGCTCATGTAAAATATTGATGCCATATTTATGCTTGCAGCTTCAAATGTATTGCTAAAGATGATACATTGTGATAATATACATATATGGAATACAGATTTTGGCGAATATAATGTGAGATATCATAAAGTATCAGCTTCATATATAGTGTCAATACATGGAGGTTGGAGATATGGGGTATAATATAAGTATAGGAAATCAAGGTTTTAATGATATAAGAGAGAGTCAGAGCTTTTATATTGACAAGACGGCATTTATAAAAGAATGGTGGGATTCGAGGGATATAGTGACACTCATAACCCGCCCGCGCCGTTTCGGCAAGACACTCAACATGAGCATGCTTGACTGCTTTTTTTCTAACCGTTACGCGGACAGAGGAGACTTATTTGAGGGACTGTCTGTATGGGAGGATGAGAGATACAGGCAGATACAGGGGACTTATCCTGTGATATTTTTAAGCTTTGCGGATGTGAAGGCGGACAACCTTAAGGACGCAAAGCAGCAGGTTAAGATGAAAATTGAGGAGCTGTATAGGAACAAGCGTAATCTGCTGGACAGTGAGATATTTGATAATGATGAGAAGCTTGAATTCAGACAGACGAATATGAGAATGGATGATGCCGTATGTGCTATGAGCGTGAAGCAATTGTGCAATTATATGAGCAGGTATTATCGGAAAAAGGTAATTGTACTTCTTGATGAGTACGATACCCCGATGCAGGAGGCATACATCCACGGCTATTGGGAGGAATTTACGTCTTTCATGAGAAGTTTTTTCAATTCGACCTTTAAGACCAATCCATATCTTGAGCGTGCAGTGATGACGGGGATTACGAGGGTGTCGAAGGAGTCAATATTCTCTGATTTGAATAATCTGGCGGTGGTTACGACAACATCGGAAAGATACAGCACATGCTTCGGATTTACAGAGGAGGAGGTCTTTAAGGCGCTTGATGATATGGATCTTGGAGAACATAAGCAAGATGTGAAAAAGTGGTATGATGGATTTGTTTTCGGAGCACATAGGGATATATATAATCCGTGGTCAATTACCAACTTCTTAAAGGAAAAGAAGTTAAGACCGTACTGGGCATCAACGAGTTCTAACGGACTTGTAAGCCGTCTGATTCAGACCGCGGCTTCCGAAGTGAAACAGATGATGGAGGATTTGATAAGCGGCAAGGATATAGTGGTTAATTTTGATGAGCAGATAGTATTTGGACAGCTTGATACCGATGAGAGTGCTATATGGAGCCTTCTTATGGCGAGCGGTTACCTGAAGCCAGATACAGTTGAGTACAGGGGAGAACTCATGGAACCGTGGTATCACTTGTCGATAACGAACCTTGAGACAAGGAGCATGTTTTACAGCATGTTCAAGGGATGGTTTAAAGCGTCAGCGTCTAATTACAATGCTTTTGTTGGTGCGTTGCTAAAAGGAAGCCTGAAAGAAATGAATGGGTATATGAATGATGTGGCATTATCAACCTTCAGCAACTTTGACACCGGAAAACATCCTTCTGAGAGGACACAGCCTGAACGGTTTTATCATGGATTCGTGTTGGGACTGTTAGTTGAGCTGCGCGATATATATGAGGTAAAGTCCAACCGTGAGAGCGGATATGGAAGATATGATGTAATGCTTATCCCGAAGAACAATGATAAGAAATATAATGCCATAATCATAGAATTTAAGGTGTTCGATTCGTACGATGAAAGCACGCTTGAAGATACAGCGAAGTCCGCACTCAGGCAGATAGAAGAGAAAAATTATGACGCAGAGCTGGTTTCAAGAGGCATCTCAAAGGAATGCATAAGGCATTATGGATTTGCCTTTGAAGGAAAAAAGGTACTTATAATTGAATAATTATTAAAAATGTAACGGGTAAAAACAATCAGCTATTTTTACCTGTTTTTAATTGAACGCAGAATAAGCAAAGCGACTGCGTTCATGAGCAAGTAGCGAAAGCGGATTGCGAATGTCCGCTTTACTGGGAGCGGAGAAAGGCATACAGATGATAAATGTAGAATTGAATGATGTGCTTGATGTGGTTTTGAACATACCGAATGCAGCATACTCATTGTATTTTATGGCTAAGGCATGTATATATTTATCATTAGTACTTTGTGAGTCGGTTCTGTATATAATTTGTCTGACTGTGTTTGGCGAATCAATGTTGATACTTATCACTGAAACAAAAAATATTATATTCATCAAAATTTATTTTTTGATCGTGAGCTTTACCATGGAATATGCTATATATAAATTTTGGATAAATAAGATGGGCAAAAAATCAGAATGTTTTAATAAGCAGATATTAGTACTGCTGTTATTTGAATTAGTAGTAGCATGGTGGACATTATGGCTTAGTCATAATGAGTTACATAATAGTAATGCGGCATATGTATTATTATTGAGTGTAATATTTACATTTTCTATTAATATTATGCAGTTCATAATCGGCGAGCAGGACATAAGAAAACAGAGTGAGCTTGTAAAAGCGAACATCTTAAGGGAACAGCTCGCAAATCAGAACAGCAGAAAAAGTGAACTTGAGGAGCATATTAATAAGGCGAATGAAGCAAAGGCATATATACTTGAGAATGTCGATAAGGCGGCGGCTCTGCTTGTCAGCCGTCAGGGAGAAGCAGCGCATGAGCAGCTTCAGGGAATAGTTGATACGATTGCAGTAAAATATATGTACAGCAACAACAAGATTGCCGATGCACTGCTCTCTGACAAGGCGAAGCTGTGTGAGGAGTATGGAATAGAACTGAAATGCCGCCTTGAATTGATTAAAAGGGTTTCATGTATATTTCTTGTCAATGCATGAAACCCTTTTGTATTGGGACAGGGGTCTGGTCCCGTGTCCCACCACAGGAAACCGGGACACGGACCAGACCCCTGTCCCAGTACTTTAAATTACATATATTTTACATAACTTACACCCGATTGTGATAGTTAAAAATCAATCTGCTATCTATACTTGGTTTATAGAAACGGATTGGATTAGCTGTTGCATTAAGGAGGGATTGTTATGCCGTCGACATACGCACATTATAGAATGGGAAAAGAAACTGCAGAGGAGCTTACAGGTGAGGCATGGCACACGCTGAGCATGTACCGTCAATTGTATCTTATAGGGCTTCATGGACCGGACATTTTATTTTATTATAGACCGCTCAAGTCCAATGTGATAAATGGTATTGGATACGGAATGCATGGCAGGCCTGGAGTTGAGTTCTTCGAGCACGCCGTGAAGGTGATAGAGAACAAGGAGAACAAGGCACCATACCTTGCATATATGTATGGCGTTATGTGCCATTTTGCGCTTGACGTGACATGCCATGGCTATATTGATGAGAAGATAGAAAAAAGCGGTGTGTCCCACGCGGAGATAGAGGTTGAGTTTGACAGAATGCTTATGCTGAAGGATGGTTTTGACCCTGTAAGACATTCGCTCACCGACCATATTGTGCCGAGCATGAGAAATGCCAAGGTAATAAGCTGCTTTTATGAGGGAACTACACCTGAACAGGTTATGCAGGCACTTGAAGGAATGATAAAGTATAACAGACTTCTGCTTGCACCGTCCGGACTTAAGAGAATGCTTGTGAATGGGCTGCTCAGGATTTCAGGAAATTATAAGGAAATGCACGGACTTATGGTGAATTACAATGCTAATCCGCTCTGCAAGGACAGCAACGAAAAGCTTATGGGACTGTATGAAAAGGCTCAGAAGCTTGCGGTGCAGCTCATAAATGAGTACAGCGAACGGGATGACTGGAATCCGATTTATCGGTATACCTTTGGCTCTAAGCTGATAGCTGAGAATGATGATAACATTTTATACAGCACAGACGCTAAAAAGGGAAATGAACCGTCAGCCGCATTCGACAGTGCAGAACAGGATGGCTGTCACGTTGTAAAGGGAGGTATGCCGGCATGAAGATGACGAGGGAAGAGAGAAGCTGGGTATTGTATGATGTTGGAAATTCGGCTGGAACATTTGTGCAGAACGCTGACGGCTCATGGAACAAGTGGGGTGCA
>OJNH01002141.1_pt1 | contig 14154 bp, 9 predicted proteins | sample 1597361 | NCBI WGS metagenome assembly OJNH01 (sample SAMEA2452136, study PRJEB22498) | human gut metagenome | biome: human feces; feature: human gut; material: feces | place: Australia | collected 2012
ACAAGCGGTATCATTTGAGTGATACAGGTGGTATCATTTGAGTGATATTATCAATTCTTCGTTATATGAAGGATGTAGAGATATATCTTGAGCAGGATATTCGTATGGATATGGATGAGTTCTATAATATGGACGCAAACATATTTGAAGAATATATTAATGTAGGCAAAAAGGCTGATTCAATTTCGACACTTTTAAAATTCTTAAGACGATGAAATATTCGATAATATGCCCTCCCGTTTGACTTGACAACGAAGTGAAGCCAGAGTAGGACCGAAATCCGTTCTTGGGCAGCTTTGCTTTATTCTTCTTTTTCCCCTTGCTGAAGATATCGCCGTAATTATGTTTTTAGTATTAGTATTCGAAGTAGAATTTTTTTGGATAAAATATCTATCAACATATCATAAAATAATGATAAATTGTTATATTTGCATATTATATGATAGGTTGATGTATGGTAAAAACAACAATGGGCACAAAGTTGCCAAGAAAATTAGAGCAGAAGATGCAGATAGTTGGTGAGCAGATCAAGCTGGCCAGACTTCGTAGGAATCTCAGTGTCGCTCAGGTAGCCGAACGTGCCACCTGTTCGCCTCTGACGGTTTTACGTATAGAGAAAGGCACACCGACTGTGGCAATTGGTATTTATCTAAGGGTGCTTTATGCACTTCAGCTGGATGATGATATCCTGCTGCTTGCAAAAGAAGATGCAATGGGAAAGGCCTTGCAGGATTTGAGTCTTAAGAAACGAGAAAGAGCATCCAAAAAAGAATAAGCGATGAAGAAACTTTATGTATTTGCCGATTTCGATTGGCTGAAAGAACCAAGGCTCGTTGGAGAGTTAAGTTACGAATCACTTCGAGGTTCTGATAGCTATGGATTTTGTTATAGTAATGAGTGGTTAAAGGATTATGGTAGTCTGTTTCTTAGTGATGATTTGAATAATTATCCAGGTCAGCAGTACACGGCTCCTGATAAGGATATTTTCGGATGCTTTTCTGATACTCTTCCAGACAGGTGGGGACGTACATTGATAAATCGTAGAGAGCAGATTTTGGCAAAGGATGAAAAACGCCCGGTGCGTAGGCTTTCTTCGTTTGACTATCTTATAGGAATTGAAGACTTTTCTCGTATGGGAGGTTTCCGTTTCAAAGAATCCATGGATGGAGACTATATTAATGCAAGCGAAACCTTGCGCATTCCTCCATTGACAGACATACGTGAGTTGATTGCAGCCAGTTCTGAAATAGAGAAAAGCGAAGAAGAGGACCAACTTCCTGAAATGCGATGGATTGCACAGTTGGTGCAGCCGGGCTCCTCTCTTGGTGGAGCACGTCCAAAAGCAAGTGTGCTTGATGAAAACAAGAATCTTTGTATAGCAAAGTTTCCGTCCCGTAAGGATGATTATGATGCAGGTCTTTGGGAATATTTTTCGCATCTTTTGGCAAAAAAAGCTGGGATCAATGCAGCGGAAACAAGAGTAATCTCCACAAATGATAAATATCATACTTTGCTTTCCCGACGATTTGATAGACGAGAAGATGGTAAACGTATACACTTTGCTTCAGCCATGACACTTTTGGGGTTGAATGATGGAGCTAATGCCAATACAGGTAATGGTTATTTGGATATTGTTGATTTTATCATTCAAAATTGTACCAATGTGGAAGATAATCTGAAAGAGCTGTATCGTAGGGTGGCATTCAACATTTGTATCGGTAACACAGATGATCATTTCCGTAATCATGGCTTCCTTCTGACTGTCAAGGGATGGACTCTGTCACCGGCATATGACATGAATCCTACCGTAAACGAATATCAGAGTCTGCTTATATCCACAGATTCCAATAAAGCGGATCTGAGCATATTGCTTGATGGTTGTGAGGATTATATGCTCAATCGCAAAACTGCTGAAAATATTGTCTTAGAAGTCGTTGAAGCAGTAAAAAAATGGCGAGAATTGGTAGCCCGCTTGGATATTTCCGAAAGAGAAATGGATATGTTTGCAGGTGTGCTGGATGAGCGATGTAAGATGGAGTAGTTTCAGTTAGATGACTTATAGATGTATAATGATTTTGCACAACAATAATTTAACCTTGTAAAATAATTCAAAAATGAAACATATATCTGTTCGAGTACCTTGGCACGACAATGGCTGGAATTCGCATTTATGTGTAAATCCTCGTTGCAATACTTTCTGTAAACAATTACCTAATATTGTCAACTCAGAAATAGATTGTGAGCAATTGCCGTGTGGAATTGACTGGTCTCAGTTACCTACAAAAGAACGTCCTGCTTGTGCAGGAGAAAATGGGGGATTCATGAATCGCAAGGCTTATGAGCGTGAATTCGTTCATATCTATGCTCGGAATCCAAAAAATCCACATTCAAAGTTGTTACCTACAACAGTAACTATACCAGCTTATTCAGCTCTTGGAATACCATTCCGTTACTTGAATATGGGTGCACAGAATGACCTCAGCAAGGAGCATCCGGAATTTCGCCCTGCTGAAAGTTCACCTTTCGGTTCGGCTTGGGTTTATAACCAAGAGCGATTGTATGATGTGCTTAATTGGTTCAGCTCAGAGATAACTGAGGAATCGATGTGCGTCTTTTATTGTAAGAAAGGCAATCCAATTGATGATGAAGGTTCACGAATGATTGTGGGAATGGGAGACATAGTAAAAAATTATGGAGTTCAAGACTACGAAACGACTGTCGATTATACATATCCTTTATGGGAGATAATGTTCTCTCATTCTATTCGCCCAGACCTAAAAAAATCTCGCGGCTTCATTCTTCCCTATAAAGAATATCTGGAGTTGGATGAGAACATATTCCAAAAGAAAGGTCTGACAAAGATGCAGGCTCTTGATGAGATCAAATTATCGTTGGATAAATTTGACAGTAGCGGAAAGATATTTGATGAGTTGTCGTATGGTTGCGATTTTATAAGTAATCATTCAATGTTATTGATTCTTGAAGCTGCCCGCCGTTCTTTGGAAGCAGTAATCCGACATGGCCTGGTCCGCTCAATCGAGGACTGGCAATGTCAGCTCAGGTGGATTAATGACCGTATTGAGCATGTCAAGAAACAAATTACACCGTTCCCGTCGTTCGCTTCAGCACTCAAAGCACTGGGAATTGATTATGGTAATCTGATTGAAAGCGACCTGCGAAAAAATGGATGTGGACCGAAAGACAATCCATGGGAGTATTTTAAAAAGTTGCTAAATAAGGAAATCAAAATTGATGGCGCTGTTTACAACCCGCTTCTTCCTACGTACAGAATAAGTTGGGAAGGTCAAACGAGCAATGCACGCGAGCGCCTTATAACATTATCTAGATTTGAACTTGAATCCTATATTATTGAACATTTCATAGATGATGAAAAAGACGATATACTAAACAATCCATACCTAATCAGTGAATGGTGCGCCCAGAATTCTATAGAGGAAGTTTCAACGCGTACAATTGATCTTGGAGTCTTTGCCGACCCAACAATTCAGGGTGATAATGTCCCGGTGCCTCCGTTCGCAGCAGAATCTATTTTGGATACTCGACGCCTCAGATCGTTAGTCATTGAAAGGCTTTATTCTGTTTTAACAGACGGCGACACCCTTGTGTCAATAAAAGAGATGGAGGACTATCTGCGCGACATAATGGCGGAAGAAGACAAAGCTCACCTCCCGAAAAACATACTTCTCACACATCGTCAGTTTTTTGAAATATCCTTTGATTATGTTCCTAATGAGAACCCTACTGCTATCCAACTAAAGGAATATCATCAAATGGAGGAGTATCTTCGGAAGGTATTACGAGAAAGAGCAAAGAGAAATGTTAATAGTCCTACCCGTGAGGACTGGCTATCCATCGCTAAATCGGACAAGAATTATGATTCAAAAAACAAGCGCAGTCAAGAGGCCACAGAACAGCAAGCAAAGGCTCTTGAAATGATGGATAAAAAGCTCCTTTCAGTACTCACTGGGGGCGCAGGTACTGGTAAGACTACCGTAGTAAGATCTTTTCTCAGTTCGGAAAAGATAAAAGCAGAAGGCGTTCTACTGCTGGCTCCCACAGGAAAGGCAAGAGTCAGGCTCAGTAATATGGCCGAAAATGTGAGTTCAAAAACCATAGCTCAGTTTCTTACCAGTCTCGGTGCCTTCGATTTTGAAAACATGAAACCTTGTCTGACTGAAAACTCGCGCAAATACTCAAAAGCTAAGAATATAATTGTTGATGAATGTTCGATGCTGACTACCGACATGCTTTATGCGCTTATTAAGTCACTTGACATGACGTCCATAAAGCGAATAATACTTATTGGAGACCCCTATCAGCTACCACCGATAGGTCCTGGCAGGCCATTCTCGGATTTATGCCATTATCTTAACCGTGATGACGCAGACGCCAATCTGAAATCTGCCATTACCTATCTCCGCACCGTTGTTCGCACAATAGCCAGTGGAGATTCAGATGTCTTGACCTTGGCCTCCTGGTTCAGTGGAAACAAACCGGAGAAATTTGCGGATGAAATATTTGAGAAAATCGAAAACAACAATCTCGATGGTGATCTTTCAGTTTATTACTGGAACAATGAAAAGGACCTGCCTCAAATCCTTAGAGATGCAATTTGCAGGGAACTAGCCTGTTCCGATGCCGAACTGCCAGAATCACTGAAGCATAAAATTGGGATTGACAACTTAAATTCGCTTGAGTCACAACCTGAGACGCTCGAGAATCTTCAGATTCTTGCCCCGGTTATAAATCCCGCATGGGGCACATATCAACTAAATTCCTATATTCAGTCATGGATTGGAAATAACAGCAACTACAAAGAAGATTATCAGGAAATCGGCACACAGAAAATATATAAGAATGATAAAGTCATTCAACTTCAGAATATATTACGAGAATCCTATCCCTCAAAAGAAAAATATCCTCTAGCCAATGGTCAGATAGGGTTTGTCAAGTCTATATACAAAGGAAATATCAATGTTATGTATGTAGGTATACCTCATGAGACCTTCGGATTCAAGGGAGCTAAGGGAGAAGACCCGGATGCTGCTATAGAGCTTGCATACGCTATTACAATCCATAAAAGCCAAGGCAGCGATTTTGAAACGGTTTTTGTTGTATTGCCCAAAACCGGCCGTATTTTAAGTCGTGAGTTGATATATACAGCTCTTACCAGAGCAAAGAATCGTGTTGTCCTGCTTGTTCAAGAGTCTATTGGCTGGTTGAGAGAATTTACTAAACCACAAGCCTCAGTACTGGCACGACGAAATACCAATCTGTTTGACTATTCCGTTCGAGACGAACGTCTTAATATTCCTTATGTTGAGGGGCTGATTCATGGAACAGCCAAGAAAGGTCTGTTTGTGCGTAGCAAGTCAGAAGTTGTAATTGTAAACCAATTGGTTAATGCCGGGGTGGAATTTGAGTACGAACGACTACTGAAAGAAAATAACCACCAATGCATTCCCGACTTTACCTTTGAAACTCCATGGGGAACCAGAATCATCTGGGAACATCTGGGAATGCTTGGCGTTCCGGAATACAAGGCTTCATGGGAACGTAAGCTGAAATTCTACGAGGAAATAGGCTATACCCTTGGAGAAAATCTTTTCACGACTTGCGATCATGAAAATGGCGCAATAATGACCGAAGAGGTGGATGACGTTATCAGAAAAATCAAGGAGATGTTATGAATAAAGAGGAGAAATTATATTTCGAGATACTCAGTAAACAATGTCGGGAGGCCTGGACAATCTTCAAGAATCCTATGTATCGTGGAGCGTTGGAAATCGCCCAGAATCTTTATAAAGACAAAGCACATTTTGTGTATGAGTTACTTCAAAATGCTGATGACCAAGGCGCTACCATGGTTCGTTTTATCTTGAGTAGGGATTCGCTGATTTTCGTGCACAACGCACCAAGGCATTTTACAATTACCAATCCCGAGACTCACGAAACGGATCAGAAGGAAGGCCGTCTTGGAGATATAAACTCAATAGTCTCCATCGCTTTCAGTGCAAAACGAGGTAGAAAAGATAATAACATCCGCATTGGTAAATTTGGTATTGGCTTCAAGTCGGTGTTCCAATACACCACAAAGCCGGAAATCTATGATGATGGTGTCAGGTTTTCCATAGAGGATTACATTCTACCAGAATTGATAGAACATGACCATCCGCAAAGGAAACATGGCGAAACTTTATTCCTGATTCCTTTCAATAAGGATAACCGAGCTGTTGCATTTGACGAGATTTTAAGTACACTGAAGCGTTTGGCAGATGTGAAACCGCTTCTCTTTCTCAATTCTCTCTCAGAGATTGAATGGAATGCAGAAGAATCCAATGGCAGGTATTCTTTGATAACATCTGGAGTATTTGGCTCAGGATTGGATTTGCGGTATGAGACTATTAAAGGCGAAGAGAAGACTGAGGATCATTATTGGAAATTCGAACGTGCAATCGAGGAAGGGTCTGAGCTAAAGGCTGCCGTCGTATATCATGTGGATGATGAAAAACATCGTATCGACGACAACTATTCCAGCCATCTGTATTGCTATATGCCTACGGCCGACAAATGCCCTATTCCTGCGATTCTCCATGCTCCATTCCAGATTTCCAACAACCGAGAGAGTATTGAAGTTGGCAATGAGCATAATACCAGAATGATAGAACTGCTATCCGTTATCCTGTCGGAATCCCTTGAGGAGATTTGCCAAATAGGAGAAGCTGAAGAGAATCCTTGGATTGATGACAACATCACGTCCTTTATAAACACTCAGGATGTAGACGACTTTTCCGGCACCTCCGCTTCCCTCGATTTAAGGAAGTTCCCGGAGAATGTTATAGCCGCAATCCGCAATGGTAGGATGCTGTGGTGTCAACAACGCAAATCCTATCTGAAAGTGTCTGAAGGTGTGCTATTGGACGCTGAATATCTTCCGGAACTCTATCCTTCGGATATTCTAAGCGAGCTTTTTAATGAAAACTATGGCTGGGTCTTAACAACACTCAAGATGCGCCATAAAAACGATGCAAAAATAGCTAAAGAATTAGGCCTCGAGCGCATGACAAACCAAAGGATTCTTTCAAAAATAACAGGTAGCTTTCTAGCTAATCGAGACGAATCATGGTTATTGTCATGGTATCCAAAATTGCTTGAAGTTGAAAAGCTTTGGGATGACCTTCGTTACAAGGAGATAATCCTTACAGCAGACGGTACATTCAAAGCTCCATTCATCAAAGGACAGGCAGATGCTAATATACACATACCTGAGGAGGATGAGAGTCGTATTGGCGAAGCGAAGAATATTTCATTTGTGGCGCCTCTCTTGCTTCAAAATGAAGGCTGCAAGAGCTTTTTCCGTGGAATAGGCCTGACCAAAGTCTCTTTGCTGACTATGGCTGAAAGCGTGTATCTACCCCAAGCTTTAGACGAAAGTAATGATATAGTTTCCAGACTTAAATCCATAGCTGCATTTGCAAAGATTTATAATGAGTCGCTTGGAGAAAAACATAGAAAATCTTTTGAGTCCAGAAGTATTTGTCCTATTCTGAAGTATGGCTCTCTTGCTTTCTTTATTTTGGACAAGGTTAAAATCCACAATGAAATTAACGACTTTTTCTTTGAACGCAATCCTGAGTTCGTATTCTTTGAAAGTTCATCTTTAGAACAGTATCTAAGCTCTGAAGAGATTAGCGAAATTGAAAAGATGGTAAAGAGTTCAAAAAAGACCTCAGAACCTACCATTGTGAAAAGTACAATCCCAATAAGTGCCGCTAATATCAACCGAATTCCACAAGGTGCACAGCGCCCGGCCTATTACAATCTGCAGAATATCTATTATGAATCATTTGAGGAATACTCTGTTGAAGGGTTGGAATATTTTATTAATAACAATGCCATCAAAAACCCTTCAAAAGCCTCAGAAATCATTTTAGCAAAAATCAACGCAATAGATAACCTAGGTGGGTGTCGTTATGAGTCGGTTAACAGGAATCGGGAATATTCTCAAAAAGTTGAGCCTCTATTTTTTACTAATCTTCGCGAAGCCTCATGGGTAAATTGTGCTCCCAAAGAATTGCGCAAGATACTTGGACTGCCCGTTGAGGAGATTCCGAGTGATGAATTGGGAAGAATCGGAGAACTCCTTTCCTTGTCCGGCGTAGTTTCTTCGGAACAAGTTGACAGACTTATCGACTATCTAAAGGAGAAAAATGTATTGGAAGGCTTTCAACTTGAGAAAGAAATCCAGGAACAGAAAGAAAAGCTTGAGACTACACGGCCCTTTACTCTTGATTGGCTGAATGAGATTCTGAATCTTCGAATGAAATATGTTGAAGCTAATAAAAAGGACGACATTGAGATTCTTATAAACCGACTTAAGAGTGCCCTGGAGTCTATAGAATTTGACCATGACGCCGATCTGCGTTCAATTCTTTCAGAGAATATAGAAGTTCTGTTCGGACCTCCCGGTACGGGCAAAACAACATATATTGCCCAAAGGGTAAATGAGGAACTGAAAAATAATCATGATGCTCAAGTGCTGGTTCTAACTCCTACCCATCATTCATCCGACGTGGTCGCATTGAAAATAAGAGAGGCCGGATGCGATGTTCTAAGGTCTGTCAATACTACTAGCTCATACAATAATGAAGTGATTGACCAAATTATTTCACAAGGGCTTGAAGTTACTAATTCCTGCAATAAGGAAGGAGCCAATATTATTGCCTGTACCATTCATTATTTCTCTGACCCATTAACGGATATTCACGACCATCCATGGGATATAATAATTATAGACGAAGCTTCCATGGTGACACTCGATTATGTGCTTCTGGCTTTGATCAAAGGAAGAATGAATAATTCCAGATGTCGCTTTCTCATTGCCGGCGACCCGTTACAATTGCCGGCGATTACCAATTTGGATCCATTTATACTAGAGAAAGCGGATCTTGACGAATTCAATTTCTTTTCGTTTATTGGTCTTAAAGAATTTTCTGATGATGTTTCAAAACTCAGTGAACCTGTAAGAGATAAAATTAAGATTACACTATTACGTAAACAATACCGTAGTGTGAAATCATTGGCACTTCTCACTGGCAGATTCGCATATAACGACCAAATAGAGCCTCAGAGGAATGACCATTGCAATATGGACATTCCTAAAGGAGCATTACCTATTTTTCAACAGCCTTTATCTTTTGTAAGATTCCCAATAACGGAACATCATTGGAATGCTCCAGAACCTACACCATATATAACCGATCTTGAGAAACTCCGAGGAAGTAACTATAACATATACTCCGCTCTTATTGTTGTTGAGTTTTTGCGGCATCTGTTTGCAAAATACAGAGAAGAAAAAAATCATACTGGACTTAAAGTTGGAATCATTACTCCCTATGTCGGTCAGAAACTACTATTGAAAGAAATAATTGAAAAAGATGGATTATCCCGAAACTGTGGATTGGAAGTAGAAGTAAATACCGTTCATCAATTCCAAGGCGATGAGTTCGATATAGTGATTCTTGTTCTCAATCCCCCTAACGCTAACATGAATCCAGCTAATGGCATTATGATTAATAAGTTCTATCTTATGAACGTTGCCACCAGCCGAGCAAAGGACTGTCTGGTAGTCCTTTATCCTGACAACTCATGCAAAGCCCCGCAGAACTTTTGGTATGTCAATAAAAACAGTGACAAAGATAATCTAGAAAATATAGCCACACAGATTTTTGGAAAGTCTGTTGAATCTATGACATATCATTCATCACAGCTGGAGGAACTTATGTTTGGAGAGAAAAATTACCTGCAAAAGAATTGTAAAATTGAATATAGAAAAGATGTAAATATGCATCGTGATGATTCTGCAATACGCTACTACTTCTATATAGGGGGTGACACTGTTGATATTATTACATCCTCTGGTTCTTAATGGCTGGTGAAAGGTTTGGATAGGGCTGAAGCTTATAATGGACGAAATATTTAGGGCAAAATAACCGCCAAAGGTATGTGATTCTACAAATAAGCGGCAGCCAATACTCTGGAAAGCCCTGGCATATGAAGTCTTATTTTGCTATAAGGCAAAATATTATCTTATTTCGTAGAACTCCATAATGTCAAGCATTTTAAATAGAATCCCATCAATGTTGCTATGCCAACTTTGGTGAAAGTGTCCATAGCAACAATGGGTAATATTTTTGTTCTCTTTGAGCATATGATAGATAGAATCCATGGTATTCCGTTCTTGCTGAACATCTACTATCAGTTGTGTATCATCGTTGGCCCATCTGTAAAGCCCGTTCTTATTTTGTAATTCACAGAATGACGGTGAAGTATGAGTTATAACAGTGTCGATAATCTGTTCTACCATTATTCTTTTTAGCAATTCAACATTGAAAACAGGCTTTTCATTTGGCCAATAATAGTTCCTTTCATAAATTCCTTTACTTAAATCTTGAGATGATTTATGGCACTTCTTCTGTAGTTGTTCCCATGCGTTAATTCTGTATGAGCGGTCAATGGATATTGCTCCTCCAATGCAGAGTAATGTGTGTCCACACGCTTTTACGATGGAATAGTCTGGAATGGCAATAAACCTTTTATACTTGAACGTACAACCGTCGAAATAGGCAGGATTGTCGTGATTACCTCTGACGAAAAAAATCCAGTTGTTCGCCTCATTCATACGCTTGGCGTTCTTCTTGACAATATTTTCATAATAGCCTCTGTTTTCAAAACCAAATCCGCAGTCTCCAGCTACAATGAGAAGCGTATTTTCCATCTTATATTGCATGCACATTTTGTTCACGAGAAAATTGAAATCTCCGTGAATATCTCCAGAAATGATGATGGACTTGCATTCCGGAAATTCATATATGTTATAGTCTATATTATTCATGTGGTATGTTTTTCCAATACGGGAGAAGCATTTGCAGAATGAATGCTACAACTTCTGAGTAAGGTAAATCTTTGTACAGATTGATTTTCCGTAATTTTTATTTTGTTCCTCACTCATAGTTTAACTTGCAAATAATCCTCAAGGATTGTGCCCACTCGAAGTTGTTTGGCATAATCCAGTAGTTTACTTATATTTCGTTCTGGTCGTACAAGATAGTTATCTATGATTTCTGAGCATACATCCATACCTATCTTATTCCTAAACTTAATGGCATCACATACGCATCGTTCTATGTCGTAGATCCTGATATTGTAACCCTCCAAAAACATTTTGCTTACACCAATCTCCAGTATAGAAGCTGTATAGTGGTGAAGCTCTATTGAGGGAAATGAAGGTTTTACTACTTTTCGGTCCCTTTTTATGGCTATATGATAGGCTTGAGGCATAGTAGTCGTAAGCTGGTGTATGCTCCATGCAGACCAGGAGCAAAGGATTCCACCTGGTATAATCGCTTCTATGTCAATCATGCTGTTTGAAAGTTGGTCAATGTTGGCATACAACCCTCATCGAATCTGTATCAGTTCGCCTTGGCGTACACTTTCCAACATTTTGTAATAAGCAGCACGTCCTTTTTCCTTCATGTCAGCAGATGATATGTATGAATTAAGTTTCTTCATTGCTTGTCATCTGAATCTGTACAAAAATACCACAAATATTTATGGGTGTGGTATCTTTGTACAGGGAAATATTCAAAAATCATAAATTTCACTTTATGATTTTTGTACTAAATATGCTTTCCAGTAAAGAAAATAGTGAACATATTTTACAATGACTTACGTTCGTAAATATACACATCATATATTAAATCCATTTTTAGGTTTATGTCTGATACCTCGAAGTATTTGTTCGGACTGTTCTTGATAAGTAAGAGGCTGATTTTGTTTCTTTCCAGTCTCTATCCATTTAAGTAGTTCGTCTTCATAGAAATATAGCTTCTTACCTCGTTTGTAAACCGGAATAAGGCCTGTGCGAACTAGTCTATAAATTGTAGGCTTTGCCTTTTGGACTATCTGACAGGCTTTATCAATGTCTACTAATTTATGTTTAGGGTCATCTTTTTGTGGCTGCATAGTCATTAGTAACTGGTAAATTTTCTCTACTTGTTCCGTTAAGTAGCTTACTGCTTGTGGAAGATTGTCAAAAGTGATAGGTTCTTTTCTCATTGTATTTATTTTTTTAAGATGATTGAATTTAGTATAAAGGTCAAACACGGATTGTTATGTAATCAATTTGATTTGTTGTGATTGACGGATAATACGAATTTATAATGATTTAAAACGATAGTTTTATTCTTTTAAAGAGATTTTGTTTGCTGTTTCACGTTTCTTGGAATTGACCAAATCTGCATAAATTTGTGTGGTCGTAACATTCTTATGTGTAAGCATTTTTGAAATCGTATAGATGTCTGTGCCTAAAGATATTTGTATGACTGCGTATGAGTGCCTGAAGCAGTGGAAGGTTATGTGTTTTTTGATTCCGGCTTCCGAAATCCATTGTTTGAGAGGTTGATTCGTCATGGCTCTGGTTAGTCCTTTAAATATGCGACCTGAAGCAGGAATGCCACATAGTTCCAATGCTTCGCTGCTGATTGGGAGAGTTGCTTCCGTTTCAGTTTTTTCTGTACAAATTCTGATGTTATAGCCATTGTCAGGACCAATTTCTATATCTTCCCATTTCAGCTGTAAGATGTCGCTTATCCGGAGGCCAGTCATACACGAGAATAATGAGGCTTGTTTGAGTACCGGAATCTTGCATGGTGTAGCAGCTAGTTTTTTTACTTCAGCTAATGTCAGATATTGCTTCTTGACCTCTTTCCATTCAATTTTTTCAATGAAATCATTCAAGTTCTCACGTATCATTTTTTCTTGATAAGCAATTTTTAGTAATGCGCGAAATGTCGAAAAATAGCCAGCTGCTGAATTTCTTGAAATGTTCAAATGAGGATGACGAATTTGTTTGCAATCAAGTAAGTACGATCTAAAATTCTGACAAAGCTCTATAGTTACATCTCCGAATGTACAATAACCATTTACAAACTTTTTGAAATGCAGATAAACACATACCCATTTGTGATACTTCAACTTTGCCTTTTCGCGGAAGTAAGCTAAAAAGTCAGCCTTCATCTTGTTTTTGTCTAGAAATCCAAATTCTTCGTTTACGATTGATTGAACTCTTATGCAACGTATTGCTTCTGCTTTGTCCAGCATGTCATTGTTGAAATTTCGTTCAATCTCATTTTTGGGATTGGCATAGATGTAAATACCAAGATATTCTCTGCGACTCATTTTCATTGTATTTGGATTACGAATAGCAGGATAATAGTCTAGGTAAAGAGAAATTCGACCATTACTAATAACTCTTTTTCTCAATGTTACATTAGTACATGTAAGTGCCATAAAATAATGTTTTTAGTTGATTAATAAATAATATATATGTTTCCTTAGTACTTACTAAATATTAATGAGTACCAGGAATTTTCAATAACAATGATTCTCTTATTAGAATTTTATTATTGTTGTATAAAGATATATTAGATCCGCATCAGATTTGTCTTAGTAAGATAGTGGGTTTATTTTGTATTTTAATACTTTATGTATTTAAATAGCAGACGAGTCATTTGAATTGGTATGGTAAAATCAGCTTTAATTTCAGTAAGGAAAGAGCAATATTTGTACAGGCTGATTTATTTGGAGTAAGTTTAATGGGGCATATATACATATATGAGTTCTACTAAACTCATAGACATATCCTGTTGTATACTTAAATCAATCAAGTCAATTGAGTTTAAAACATGTATTATACATGGTAAATCTAAACTTTATACTTGCAAGGAGCCGGAGTATGACCGAAGTCCGCTTATGATCCGATTGCTGCTTTGCCCTTCTTTTTCTCCTTGCTGTGTTGTTCCTTTTCATAACTCATAAGAGTATTGTCAGCCTTGTTGTGCTTCACCTCTGGCTTCCATTCCCTTTGAATAGCTTTCGTGTTCAGACCTTTTGATGCAAGTGTGGAGTTCTGTATTTCTCTTACTATGCCATGCCTGGTTCATGGTGAAGTATGGGAGTTATCGCTCTTATCATGTCCGGATTGTTTGCCATGGATATGTGAAACCTGTCGAGTCTGAATATGGAAGCACCCTTTACCATGACCAGACACAAGAATATCAGGCCATTCCCTTC
>OJNH01002143.1_pt1 | contig 14146 bp, 11 predicted proteins | sample 1597361 | NCBI WGS metagenome assembly OJNH01 (sample SAMEA2452136, study PRJEB22498) | human gut metagenome | biome: human feces; feature: human gut; material: feces | place: Australia | collected 2012
GACACCGATTGCCTTAGGCTCAATCTTAACAAGCTCTGCAAGCGGATCCTGAAGTCGTCTTGCAATTGACACGGCACTTCTGAGTGTGAGATCAAGGTCGGGAAGTTCTGTTGCAGCAAGCTTTGATGCCGAATAAACCGACGCACCTGCCTCGCTGACTACCATATAATAAACGGGGTGGTCAGCCTCTTTGATTGTTTCGGCTGTGAACATCTCGGTTTCTTTGCTTGCAGTACCGTTGCCGATTGAAATAATATCTACATTGTGCTTTTTAATAAGCTGCAAAAGTTTTTGCTTTGACTCTCTGACCTTTGCCTCTGAATGTGTAGGATAAATTACCGCTGTGTCAAGTACCTTTCCCGTGCCGTCAACAACCGCTACTTTACAGCCTGTACGGTAGCCCGGGTCAAGTCCGAGTACAGTTTTGCCCTTAACAGGCGGCTGCATAAGCAGTTGACGAAGATTTACACCAAAAACTTTCATTGAATTTTCGCAGGCATTTTCCGTTAAATCATTTCTGATTTCTCGCTCAATAGACGGGAAAATAAGTCTTGTGTATGCATCTTCGCAAGCAGTTTTTACAATGTCTGCACACGCACAGGCAGGATTGGTAATCATAACCTTTGCAATGGAATTAAGCGGTCTTTCGGTATCCATTTCAACGCTGACTTTTAAAAAGCCCTCTTTCTCGCCCCTGTTTACAGCAAGCAAACGGTGGTCGGCAATCTTTTTAACAGGCTCTTTGTAGTCGTAATACTGTCTGTAAACGCTGTCCTTTTCTGCATCTACGGCAACGGAAGAAATTACACCGTTCACATTCGCAAGGTTTCTTATGCGCTTTCTGATTTCCGCATTATCCGAAACCGTTTCCGCAATAATATCCATTGCGCCTTGCAATGCATCTTCAACATTTGCAACGCCTTTTTCCTCATCAACATACTCCTCTGCCACAGCAACAGGGTCACATTTGCTCTCCTGCTTAAGGATAATTTCGGCAAGCGGCTCAAGTCCTTTTTCCTTAGCCACAGAGGCTCTTGTCTTTCTCTTTGGTCGATAAGGTCTGTAAATATCTTCAAGCTCGCTTAGAGTTTCAGCCTTGTCAAGCGCAAGACTTATTTCATCGGTAAGTTTTTCCTGACCGTCAATAAGGTTGCGAATTTCCTCTCTCCTTTTATCAAGAGAACGCAGATACTCAAGTTTTTCGCTGAATTCACGAATAAGCTGGTCGTCCATTGAGCCGTGCATTTCTTTACGATAGCGGGCAATAAACGGAATTGTATTGCCGTCATCGAGCAAAGAAATTATGTTATTTGCATACTCTTCTTTAATTTGAAACTGTTGTGATAATACTTTTGAATAGTCCATATTTTCTCCATTATACTTTTGATTTCATTTGTTTATTGTTCTTAATTAGTAATATAAAACTTATAACCGCAACAACTGCCTCGGTAATCGGAATTGCAAACCATATTGCAAAACCGCCGAAAAGCATAGGCAATGTAATAAGCAAAACCGAACTTATAATAATATTTCTAAGCATTGACACCGCAAGCGAATAACCGCCTTTCATCAATGACTGGAAATAGTAGGTTGAAAGCACATTTACACCCATTGCAAAGAACGCAATAAAGTAAATCGGCATAGCGGTTTTAGTTACCTCTCGTGTTGCATCTGTAAGGTCGATAAAGCACGATGCAACAAATTCAGGGAAAAGTATTCCCGATAATGCAAAAACAACGCCCATTATAAGCACTGTTGAGTAGGCATATTTACGCAATTTTGCTATTCTGCCGTTCTGCCCTGCACCAAAATTGAATGCCGAAACAGGCTGTACAGCCTGACCTACACCCACAAACAAAGCATTGAAAAGTATTGCACAGTTTGCAAGAACACCATACACGGCAAGCTCCGCATTTGAGCAATAATTTAACAATTGTAAATTAAATACAAATATAATAATCGCATTTGAAAGTTCGGTAATAAACCCTGACAAACCACCTTTTAGAATTTGGAAAGTATTTTTTAATACCTTAATCGGTTTAGATATTCTGATTGTATTTTTCTTTGAAAGAAAATGAGTAAGACAAACCAACAACTGCACCGTAATACCCGATACCGACGCAATAGCCGCACCTGCCATTCCCATCTGTGCAGGATAAACAAGAACAATGTCGAACACTACATTGACAATTCCGCCGGCTGTAACAGCAATCATGGCACGGTTAGGGTCTTTGTCACTTCGTACAAAAGCGGAACAAAAATTAACCAACACACTCGGAATTGCAAAATAGTAATAAAACCGTACATAATCAAAAGCCAAATCAAAAAGTTCGTCTTTTGCACCCATAAGCGAAAGTATTTGCTTGTCAAAAATATTAAATAACACGCAAATAATTATCGCAGCCGTCAAAACACCGAGCAAAGCTGTGGTAAAGCATTTATTTGCTTTTTCGTCATCACCCGTACCCTTATGTACACTGAATAACACCGAGCCGCCAATACCAAACAATATACCGATTGACAGCATAAAGCTGATTATCGGGGTTGTCATATTGAGCGCCGCAAGTGCGTTATCGCCAATTCCTTTGCCTATTACAACAGCGTCAGTCATCAAATATACAGACGCTACAACAGCACTGCCCATTGACGGAAAAAGATACCTGAAATATAAATTTTTTACACTGTCCTTTAATAAATCCACAATGACCTCCATACAAAAAACTTGCCAACAGTCAGATAAAAATCGGCTTTTGGCAAGTCAGAATCAATACATTTTCAATTATTAAAAATCCGTTTAATAATTGGCATTATTCAAATTTCATATAGCCGTCATACTGAACTTTAAAAAGCTCAAAAACCTTATTCAAAAGCTCTTCGTCCTCAATGCTGACAAATTCTTCGTTTTCATCATCAAGAGATTGAATCTTGAAAATAACAACCTCATCAGCATTTGCGCTGTTCTCAATCAAAACAGCAAATTCATCATTGTCATAATCAACAACGCCGAGAATTTCAAAAACAACTTCTTTGCCGTTTTCGTCTGTCAAAGCAATCAAAGCGCCGTCTTCGTTAAATTCGTTCTGAACAGATTTATTCTTATCAGCCAAAAATATCACCCTGTCTTTTTTCATTTAATAAAAGTATAGCCTAAAATGCCGATAAAATCAAGTAAAATATAAAAAACACAGCTATCTTTTTGACAGCTGTGTTTTTATCAATTATTCGGTTTTAAAGGGCCGTAGTAATAACTTGCGGTTGCTCCGCCGTCACACATAAAATCCGTTCCTGCATACAAATACTCTGTTCTGCACTGTACCTCTTGTTTGATTGTATTGTATGGACGATGAAGTTCTTATGCTATTTTGTAAACCGAACGGTGGTCTATATTAAGCCTGATTGATATATAGTATCGTTCTTCTTTTATTAAATGTTGACCTTTCTTGTGATGGTGTAAAATTAAGTGTATCCATAGTGACGATTCCTTTCGGATTTTTGTGTGGTAAGTTAATTCTACTACGAAATCGTTTCTATGGATATTCTTTTTTATTCTTTCATCTTCATTTTACAATTTGCGAATAATATACAGTTAAAAGCTTTGACATAAGTACCACCAATATGATAGATATAATATACTTTATTTTTACTATATTATATTACAACTTAAAGTTAACTTTAAATCAAGAGATTATTTTAAATGTATTATTTTTTTATAAAAAACAGGCGACAGCCTGAGCCATCGCCTGAAATTTAATAAATTATTTTATTTAATCAGCAGATTAAGCAATATTCTCAAGAACCTTGCCTGCATTGCCTGTTCCATCAAAACCGCCTGCAACATACTTCTGGATAGCAGTTACATCAAGAACATTGATTTTGCCATTGCCGTCAACATCAGCAACTGCCTCATTAACAGTTACATCAGCATATTTAGCAATATACATCTGGAGAGTTGTAACATCGTTAGCATCAATCTTGCCGTCGCCGTTTACATCGCCAATATATGTCTTAGGTACAGCATCTGTAACAGTAACAGTTGCAACTGCACCTGTCTTTGTAGCATAGTTGAAGTTTGAAAGGTCAATTCTGAGTGTTACATCAGCAAGCTCATATGGTACATTTACAGTGAGGTTCTGACCGTTGTATACAGCGTCAAATGCAACGCCGGATTCAGGTGTGAAGTTCTCTTCTGCACCGCCCCAGCTGTCAGCCCATGTGCCGTTAGCTGCGAACTTAACCTGGTAGTTGTCAAACTCAGGTACATTATGATATGTAATCTCATAAACCTTGTCTGCAACCTGCTCCATCTCATTAGCTGTTGGATCCCAAGCTACGCCGTTTAACCATGATTCATCATCAGGGTCACCGTTACCAACAGCATGCATGCTTTTGATTTCAATATCAGAAACGATCTGAACACCGTCACCTGAAACAGTGATTTTGCGTGTATTGCTGTCATATGTAACTGTTACATCACAAGCGGCAAGAACATTAAAGGTTATATTGTTGTCTCCGCCGTTATCACCGATCCAATTCTGACCGCCATCAGCTGTATTTTCTACAACCTTAATCTGAAGTGAATCAGCAATCTGAACATTGGTAAATACCTTAGTGTATGTACCGTCGCCGTTATCTGTCATAACATTTTCAGGAGCTTCTTCCGGGCTCCCCTTCCATAAAACACCGCAAAGTTCTTCTGAACCTGCTACAACATATGTTGAACCTGCAGGAGCAGGAGCTGTTGTTGGTTCAGCTGTTGTTGGAACAACAGGTGTAACTTTACCTGCCTGAATTTCAGTTTCAACTGAATATTTTGTTGATGTTTCAGCAAGAACGCCATCTCTTACAAGACCCTCTTCCTGAGCCTCGTCTGTTACGCCCTCAGCGTTTGCAAGTGAGAGTGTAAGGTTATCAACTGTGAGGTTTACATCTGTTTCGCCAAGACCAAGTTTCTTGAATACAACTGAAACAAATGGTGTCTTCTGGTTGAAATTGTAAAGCTCAAGGCTTGACATATTACCATAAACCTTGCCTGCTGTTGCAGAGTTTACTACTACACCGTTTGTGTAAGGAGTCATAACACTGTCAAGAGCGAGCATTGTTGGGTCATAAGTAAGGTTGAAGTCTGCGTTAAGAACATTCTTCTCTGACTCAAAGTAATAAGTTACTGTTACATACTCTTCGTCACCTGCAACAACATTAGATGATGCAGGGAATAAGTTAGAAGTAGCATTTACAGTAAGAGCACCAGCAGGAACTTCTTCTGTAGTTTCAGGAACTGTTGTTTCCTCAACTGTTGTTTCAGGAACTGTTGTTTCTGGAACTGTTGTTTCAGGAACTGTTGTTTCAGGAGCTTCTGTTGACTCTGTCGATGGAACAAATGTTGACTCTGTGAGTTTTGTTTCAGCAGAAACAATATATGAAGGATCTACTATTTTATACTCCAGTACGAATGATACCATTGTATCAGGATCAACTCTCATTGTATTAAAGTCCATTTCGCCCTTTGTAAGAACTCTTACATTAAGGTTTACATTTGTTTCAACATTTTCAGGATTACCCTTTACATCTAAAACAATCTTAATAAACGGAACCTTTGCATCAATTGTGTAAAGGCCAAGGTCAGAAGAGTTGGCGTTTACCTTGCCGGGGATACTTGTGTTGATTACAGAACTGCTTGTAATCTGTGGCATAATACCAAGTTTCTTACCTGTTGAATCAAGGTTGTTCTTGTTGTTTACCTCAAATATGTTACTGTCATATGTGAAGTACCATTCGAGGTTTACAAGGTCACAATTTGTACCAAGATAGTAGCATACTGTTACCTGCTTTGTTTCGCTGTTGTATTCTGCTTTTGCTGTTGAGAATACATTAGATGTTGCATTTACTGTAAGAGGTGCTTTCTCCGGAGCAGCTGTTGCCTGTGTAGCAGGAGCAGTTGTTGCTTCTGTTGTAGCAATTTCTGTTGTTTCAGCAGGAGTTGACACTTCAGTTACTGTAACGGTTGCCTTAGCACCGGCCTTTGTAGCATAGTCGAAGTTTGTAAGGTCGAGCTTGAGTGTTACATCAGCAAATTCATAAGGAACATTAACGGTAAGGTTCTCTCCGTTATATGCTGCGTCAAACTCTACGCCTGATTCAGGTGTGAAGTTTTCCGCTGCACTGCCCCAACTGTCAGTCCATCCGCCGTTAGCGGCAAACTTAACCTGATAGTTGTCGAACTTAGTTACATTCTTGAATGTAATCTCATAAACTTTTTCTGAAACTTCTGTCATAGGGTTAGCTGCAGGATCCCAAGCTGCACCGTTTAACCAAGCTGCATCTTCAGGATCGCCGTTACCAACAGCATTGATGCTCTTGATATCGAGATTTGTTACAAACTGAACGCCGTCGCCTGTAACAGTGATTTCTTTAGTAGAAGAATCAAATTTTACTGTTACATCACTTGCAGCAGTTACATTAAATGTAATGTTATTGCCTGTTGCGTCGCCAATCCAGTTCTGTGAACCGTCAGCACCATTTTCTACAACCTTAAGTGTAAGACCTGATGCCGGCTGAACATTGGTAAATACTTTTGTGTAAGTACCGTCGCCATTGTCTGTCATAACATTTGCAGGAGCTTCTTCTGGGCTGCCCTTCCATAAAACGCCGCAAAGTTCTTCTGCGCCGGCAACTACATATGTTGTATCTGCAGCAGAAACTGAAATTGCTGCAAATGACAATGAAGTTACCATAAGCATCAGAGAGACAACAAGGCTTAATGCTTTTTTGAACATTTTCTTTTTCCTCCTTTAATAATAATGCTTCTATAAGCTATTCTATTATATAATATAAACTCCCAAAAAGTCAAATGATTTTGACACTTTGGAGAGTTATTTTTATAAATTTGTGTTATTTTGGTTAATTGCACAAAAACAAGATTGTTTTTTCGGTCATTCGTAACCATTAATATTATGAGATTGCCAGTTCCAAGAGTCACGGCACATATCTTCAAGATTTTTTTCGGCTTTCCAACCGAGAATTTCATATGCTTTTGTCGGATCGGCGTAACATTCTGCTATATCGCCCGCTCTTCTCGGCTTTATATCATAAGGAATTTCAATATTATTAACCTTGCTGAATGCCTTAACAATATCAAGTACGCTGTAGCCTGTACCTGTGCCAAGGTTAAATATCTCTGTGCCCTTGTGCTGTTCGGCATAATCAATAGCTTTTACGTGACCTTTTGCAAGATCCACAACATGGATATAATCTCTTACGCCTGTGCCGTCATGTGTAGGATAGTCATTACCGAACACACCGAGTCTTTTAAGTCTGCCTGCAGCAACCTGTGTAATATAAGGCATAAGGTTGTTTGGAATACCGTTAGGATTTTCGCCGATTCTACCGCTTTCGTGAGCACCGATCGGATTGAAATATCTTAAAAGAACTACGGAAAGGTTGCTGTCAGCCTTTGCTGCGTCTGTAAGAATCTGCTCATTCATAAGCTTTGTCCAACCGTAAGGGTTTGTACAGCCTGTAGGCATTGTTTCAACAAGCGGAACTCTCTTTGGAATACCATATACAGTAGCGGATGAGCTGAATACAAAGTTTGCTACTGAATATTTCTTCATAACCTCAAGCAAAGCAAGCGTTGAATCAAGATTGTTTCTGTAGTAAGCTACAGGAATTTCGCAGCTCTCGCCTACTGCCTTAAGACCTGCAAAGTGAATTACTGCATCAATTTTATTTTCGGCAAAAAGTTTGTCCAAAGCCTCAACATCGCAAACATCAATGTTGTAAAGCGGAATTTTTTTGCCTGTAATCTCCTCTACCCTCTCAATAGCTTTTGGAGAACTGTTTGAAAAATTATCCGCAACTACTACAGTATGGCCTGCATTTATAAGTTCAATACAAGTATGTGTACCAATGTAGCCTGCGCCACCGGTCAGCAAAACATTCATAGTGATTTCCTTTCTATGTATAATGTATATTCGTCAGCACTTTTCAGGTTCAGGATACTCAACACCGAATGTTTCGGCTGTCACCTTTTTCATAACCTGTGCGTCAAGAGGTTTATCTGCAAAGTCAGTATCACACTCGGCAATCCGGTTTACAACATCCATACCCTCAATTACTTTACCGAATGCTGCATACTGTCCGTCAAGATGAGGAGCATTTTTATGCATAATAAAGAACTGTGAACCTGCAGAGTCAGGCATCATTGAACGAGCCATAGAAAGTACGCCCTCTGTGTGCTTGAGGTTATTTTCAAAGCCGTTAACAGCAAATTCGCCTTTAATTGAGTAACCGGGGCCACCCATACCTGTTCCATCAGGACAACCGCCCTGAATCATAAAACCGTAAATAACTCTGTGAAAAGTAAGTCCGTCATAATAACCATTATTTACAAGGCTAAGAAAATTATTAACTGTATTTGGCGCAATTTCGGGATAAAGCTCGGCTTTAATAACAGAGCCGTTCTCCATCTCAATAGTAACTACAGGATTTTGTGACATAAAAATCGTCCTTTCATTTTATATTACAAATAAATTTATATACTGCCCTTTGCCTTACATTTTACGCTAAATCACCAAAAATATCAAGTAAATTTTTATACTTAAAAATATTAAATAATAAAATTTAATAACTTTACTTTTTAATAAAAATATGATACAATAAATAGAAATAGTTATATAATCTTTTTGTAATATTTTATTAATTTTATGTATTAAGGGATTGAACATTAATATTATCATTGTTCAAGGAGTGTTTTTATTGTCATTATCAGTCCACAAGTCAGCCGAAGATTACCTCGAGGCTATACTTTTAATTAAACAAAAAAGAGGATGCGTTCGTTCTATCGACATAGTAAATCTTCTCGGTTTTTCAAAGCCAAGCGTAAGCGTTGCCATGAAAAAGCTAAGAGAAAACGATTACATTCTTATGGACAGCGAGGGTTATATCACCCTTACCGAAAGCGGAATGAATATTGCGCAGAAAATTCTTGAAAAGCATAATTATATAGCCGAACTTTTAATTTCTCTCGGTGTAAGCGAAGAAACAGCTTATGAAGATTCATGTAAAATCGAGCACGATATAAGCGAAGAGAGTTTTATGGCATTAAAAAAGCTATCGGGAATTTTAGCCGATAAAACAAATAACTGATAAAATAAACAGCAGTCATTATTACTTTACGATATAGACTGCTGTTTTTATATTGTTCTATTTTCTTTTCATTATTAATTACGGTTTAACAAAATACTTTTATAGTTACTTGGCAAAACAGTTTGCTAAACTATATTTAAAATCTTTTGAATTTAAATTATTATACAGTTATACAGTAAACTCTGTCAATAATCAATAATTTTCTTCGTGAATTTCAAAGTATGACTGTGGGTGAGCGCACACAGGGCAAACCTGCGGAGCTTTCTCTCCTACTACAATATGACCGCAGTTACGACATTCCCATACCTTAACTTCACTCTTTGCAAACACTTCCTGCATTTCAACATTATGGAGTAATGCACGGTAACGCTCTTCGTGTGCTTTTTCAATAGCACCGACCATACGGAATTTCTTTGCGAGTTCAGGAAATCCCTCTTCCTCCGCTGTCTTTGCAAAACCTTCGTACATATCAGTCCACTCGTAATTTTCGCCCTCTGCAGCTGCGGCAAGATTATCTGCTGTACTGCCAATACCGTTCAATTCTTTAAACCACATCTTTGCATGTTCTTTTTCATTATCTGCTGTTTTCAGAAATAATGAAGCTATCTGCTCAAATCCGTCTTTCTTAGCCTTTGATGCAAAGTAAGTATATTTATTTCTTGCCTGTGATTCACCTGAAAAAGCCTCAAGTAAATTTTTCTCTGTCTGTGTACCGGCATATTTATTTGCCATAAAGTTCAACCCTTTCTAATTCATATTTTCTATAATTATCATATAAAACAGTAATGATTACTGTATTTATATAATATACTATTGTCGAGTATTTGTCAACACTTTTCCGAAAAATTTTTCAAAAAATAAAAAGGCAACTTTTACATTGCCTTTCTACCGAATTATAAAGTTTTAATTTTACACAAGCTCTATCGGAGCAAGCTGCGGAAATATATTTCTCAATACCGTATATATCATTATCGCTATAAACGCACCCCATAAAAAGTATTTGCTGTGTACAAATGTGCGCAGTTTTTTTCCGAAAGCTCTGAAAACGAGTTCAATATAAAGTACAAATAATGTAGCAAGAGAAACTATAACCAACGGATTTTGCTTTAATGACAATATAACATCTCCGTGAATTAGCGCATAAACCGCTCTTGTACAGCCGCACCCGGGACAGTAAATTCCTGTAAGCTCGTATAAATAACAAGACGGTAATGTTATGTATCTGAAAACATACAACGAAAACAAATACGCCATACCAACAGATGCAAACGGTAATATAAATACCAATATTTTTTGATATGTTTTATATGGAGTAATTATTTATACCACCTCGTATATAAACTTGCTGTAAAAATTAATAATAATTATAGCTGTTTGAACCGCTGAATATAGCAGCACCTGTTGCTGCTGAAATAATAATCATAATAATCATAATACCTAATGCAATCGCAGACAAGATAAGCTGTGCTCTTGCAAAATTCTTAAGTGACTTTTTAGGTGTGCTGCCAAAAGCCCAAACAAACATCATAATAAGATAAACAATAGGGCCTACGCACGGAATGATATTAAGGCAGAAAATTCCAATCCAGTGAAGAACCGAAACATGCTCTTCGTCATTGCTCATATTGTTATAGTTAGGCTGCTGATAAGACGGAGTCTGATTGTAACCTGTGCCGTAAGAATTCTGATAATTTTGATTGTTGTCAGTCCCATATGGTCGCTGGTAATCCTGTGCGGAATAGTTTTGCGAACCGTATGGCTGCTGATAGTCCTGTGCAGAATATGTATTCTGATTTTGCTGTGGATTTTGGTTATTGTTCCAATTTTCGTTGTTGTAATTGTCCATAGTTTTCCTCCAAATTTTAATAAGCCACAAAAGCAAATTAATATAACCTACTCAATATAATTATAAAATACAGTTATTTTAATGTCAATAATTTATTGAAAATATTATAATTTTACAAACCTGCTTAATATGTAATCTCCACAGGAGCAAGTGCGGGAAAAATATTTCTTAAAATTGTATAAACAATCAATAAAGCAAACATTATCCATATAAAACCTTGCATATTAATAAATGTATTGATTTTTTTACCAAAAGCACGGAGTACGAACTGAATATACAGAATAAGCACAATAACTATTCCAACCGCTAAAAAAGCATTTTGCCTTAGCGAAAGCAGAATATCTCCGTGAACAAGCGCATATACCGCTCTTGTCGCTCCACAGCCGGGGCAATACAAACCTGTAAACTGATGTATATAACACGGTGGCAATGAAATGTACTTAAACGCAAAAGCACAAATCAGATAACACAAAAAAAGTGAGGCAAACGGTAAAATTAAAACCAAAATTTTTTGATATGTATTGTACGGCTTAATAATAAAAATCACCTCAAAGCAAAACAAGCAGACATATAGTCCGCTTGTTGCTTGCTATGTAATAAAATTAATAGTAAATTAGGAAATTGAACTGATAAATGCGCCTGAAACAATTTGAGTAATAAGAAGTATTGCCCATATTACTAAAGCAATAATAGAAAGAATGATACCTGCAGTTGCAAGTCCGTTATTTTCAGGGTTTGCCTTTTTAGAATTAATACCAAGAATAAGACCAACTATACCGCAAGGAGCACAACAGCAAAGACCTATAATACCGAGTACAAGTGATGCAGTAGCATTATTCTTTGCGCTTTTATCCTCTACAGGATACTGATTGTAGTTAGGATACTGCTGCTGATAGTTATTCTGATTGTAGTTACTGTAATCAGGCTGTGAACCGTATGGCTGCTGATAATCATTTGCACCATATGACTGCTGCTGATAACCCTGATTATTGTCTGTACCGTAAGGCTGCTGGTAACCCTGATTATTGTCTGTACCGTAAGGCTGCTGGTAACCCTGATTTGAGTAGTTATTCTGCTGTGGATCCGGGCCGTTGCCCTGTGGGTTATTCCAAGAATCGTTGTTGTAGCCGTTATTGTTGTAATTGTCCATCTTTTTCCTCCATAAATTTGTAAGCATAAAATCAGCAAACCACTGTAAATATACATAATTTGCCTTAATGTTTATTATAAAGTACAAGTCAACAAATGTCAACAATTAATTAACAAATGCCACAAATTAATACATATTTATTTACAGTTCAATACTCATAGTGGCAAAAGCATTAAGGTCTGTGCTTGCAATATTTCCGCTTAAAAATTCATAATATCCCTGCGAGCCAACCATTGCCGCATTGTCACCGCAAAGAGATTTTTCGGGCATATAAAAAGCAAGTCCGTGCTTATCACATTCTTCCTGTAAAGAAGAACGCAAAAGTCGGTTTGCAGACACACCACCCGCAATAACCAGCTTGTCAACCTTTAAATCTTCTGCTGCTTTCAAAAAATTGGTTTTTAAACAGTCAACAACCGCATATCTGAAAGATGCGCAAACATCTGCCTTGTTAAGTTCTATACCCTTTTGCGCAGAATTATGAATTAGATTTATTACAGCTGTTTTAAGTCCCGAAAAGCTGAAATCATATTTACTTCCATCTATCTTTGCTCTCGGAAATTCTATTGCATGAGGATTTCCCTCTTTTGCAAGTTTATCTATCTTAGGACCACCCGGATAACCAAGACCTATCGCCCTTGCGACTTTATCAAAGGCTTCCCCTGCTGCATCATCATGTGTGCATCCAATTATCTCAAATTTACCATATTCGAGTACACGCACAAGATGTGTATGTCCTCCTGATACAACAAGTGCAGCAAATGGAGGTTCCAATTCAGGATGCTCTATATAATTGGCTGATATATGCCCTTCTATATGATGTACTCCCACAAGTGGTTTATTTTTTGCAAATGCAATAGCTTTTGCTTCCGCAACACCCACAAGCAACGCTCCTACAAGTCCCGGACCATATGTAACAGCTATAGCTGTTATATCATCCAGTGTTACGTTTGCCTCTTTTAACGCCATGTTTATTACAGGATTAATATTTTCTATATGTTTTCTTGATGCTATCTCCGGTACTACACCGCCATATAATGTATGAATATCTATCTGTGAATTTATTATATTTGACAAAACAGTTCTTCCGTTTTTTACAACAGCTGCCGCTGTCTCATCACATGAACTTTCTATAGCAAGAATTAATACTTCTTCCTGTTCTTTCATACTGCTTTCCATGCCTTTCTATTCCTGTGTGCTATTATTTCCGTTAATAAGCTCCCAGTATAATATTTTCCATTTTCCATCGGAATCTTTTCTTAATACAAATCTGGTATATGATTTGTGAAGTTTACTTCCCTCACGGACATTATAAAGCACTACCAATGATGCATATTCTTTATTATCAATAGTTGTATATTTTACTGCCTGGCTGCCATCCATTGTATAATCAGCTATATATCTTTTTGCCGAATTATAATCCGCTATATCAGCCTTTAATGCATCCAGAAATTCTTTATCTGTCTGTTTTGACTTTAACTCATTATCAAATAATTTTCTTGCATTTGTTCCAAGTGCTTCTATCTGTTCATCCGTAAGAGATGTCTTGTAATATGCCTTTGTTATTCTTGCATACAATTTAACAACTTCTTTTGGAGACTCAGGATAATTTTTATCAATATCTTTTGTTGTTAATGCTGCCACTTCCTGATTCCAAACTGACTTATCAGTTGCATCTTTTGTCGATTTCCTGTTTGAAAGATAGAAAAAATAGGCTATGCACATTAGTGCCAGAACACTTACAATTATTATTGTTTTTACATATTTTTTCATCTCACGCCTCCATTTCCGCATCTTTAAATGCTACCCTTCTTCAAATTGAAGTTCCACCGTTTTACCATCTGTACCTGCTGTGACATTTTCAAATATTTTCTGTATTCCACGTATATACTCCTGCGGCCTTACAAGTGACGGGCTGAAATGTGTCAGCCACATCTCTGCAACTTCTGCATCTTTTGCAAGTGCTGCCGCCTCTGAAAATGTCATGTGTTTGTTTTCTTTTGCTT
>OJNH01002148.1_pt1 | contig 14134 bp, 9 predicted proteins | sample 1597361 | NCBI WGS metagenome assembly OJNH01 (sample SAMEA2452136, study PRJEB22498) | human gut metagenome | biome: human feces; feature: human gut; material: feces | place: Australia | collected 2012
CTAAGGAGAAGCTTGCAAAGTATGGTCAGGAACATGTTCTGAAGTATTACGGGGAGCTCAACGAGGAAGAGAAGCAGGGGATTCTGGATCAGATCGAAACTACGGATATGAGCATTCTGGAAGCTTGCAAGCATAAAGAAGATCTGGCAAAAAAAGGAGTGATCACACCGTTGGCTGCCATGCAGTTAGACGAAATCGAAGCAAACAGGGAGGAATTTACCGCAACCGGTATCGAAGCGATCCGACAGGGCAAGGTAGCAGCGGTCCTTCTGGCCGGTGGTATGGGCACCAGACTGGGATCTGACAATCCCAAGGGAATGTACAATGTGGGACTGACTCATGAACTGTATATTTTTGAATGCCTGATCAATAATCTGATGGAAGTCGTACATCAGGCAGACAGTTGGATCCATCTGTTCGTAATGACCAGTGATAAGAACAACGATGCGACCATAGCCTTTTTAAAGGAGCATGATTTCTTCGGATATAATGCGGAATATGTGCATTTCTTTAAACAGGAGATGGCTGCGGCTACCGATTATGAAGGTAAGATCTATCTGGAGGAAAAGGGCAAGCTGTCCACTTCCCCCAATGGTAACGGCGGCTGGTTCATTTCCATGAAAAACAATGGCATGCTGGACATTGTACACAGAGAAGGCATTGAGTGGATCAATGTATTTGCCGTGGATAATGTATTGCAGCGAATCGCAGATCCCTGCTTCATCGGAGCTACTATTCAGAAAAATTGTGTGGTAGGCTCCAAGGTGGTCCGCAAGAATGCACCGGATGAGAAGGTAGGCGTTATGTGCTTAGAGGATGGCAGACCTTCTATCGTAGAATATTATGAACTGACCGATGAACTGATGAATGCTAAGGATGAGAAGGGAGAACCCGCGTATAATTATGGTGTGATCCTGAATTATCTGTTCAAGGTACAGGATCTGGAAAAGATCATGGCAGAGAAGATGCCCCTGCATATCGTAGAGAAGAAGATCCCGTATCTGGATGAGAACGGAGAACCGGTGAAGCCGGAGGCTCCCAACGGCTACAAATTCGAGAGTCTGGTGCTGGATATGATCCATCAGATGGACAGCTGTCTGCCCTTCGAAGTAGTCAGAAGAAAAGAATTTGCGCCGATCAAGAACAAGATCGGTGTGGACTCTGTGGAAAGTGCCAGAGAACTGCTCACCGAGAATGGTGTGGTGCTGTAAACATTTCGACAGATTTTCACAACATAAGGTTATTGAGGAATCGATAGAATTACAGTAATCTGATACTGTAAGAAACGAAGAAAAAATTTCATCCGGCTCTGACAGATGAGAGATTGTGCAGCCGCCATAGTGAACAAATAGTATTGTCCTATGCACGGCGGATAGGAGAGAGTGTATGAGAATTTTGGTAACAGGTGGTGCCGGATTCATCGGCAGTCATACCGTAGTGGAATTACAGCAGGCAGGCTATGATGTAGTCGTATTGGATAATCTCTGCAATGCAAGTGAGAAAGTGATCCCCAGAGTAGAAGCCATCACAGGCAAGAAGGTTCCTTTCTATAAGGCAGACATTCTGGACCGTGAAGCTCTGGAAGAGATCTTCAGCAAGGAACAGATTGACGCAGTCATTCATTTTGCAGGACTGAAGGCAGTCGGTGAGTCCGTACAGAAGCCCTGGGAATATTATGAGAACAATATTGCCGGTACCCTGACCCTGGTAGATGTCATGAGAAAACATGGTGTGAAGAGCATTATCTTCTCTTCCAGCGCTACCGTATACGGCAACCCCGCATTTGTTCCCATTACGGAGGAATGCCCCAAGGGACAGTGCACCAACCCTTACGGCTGGACGAAATCTATGCTGGAGCAGATCCTGACGGATATCCAGAAGGCAGATCCCGAATGGAATGTGATCCTGCTTCGTTACTTCAACCCTATCGGAGCTCACAAGAGCGGTACCATTGGCGAGAATCCCAACGGTATCCCCAACAACCTGATGCCTTATATCACACAGGTAGCAGTCGGCAAGCTGAAAGAGCTGGGTGTCTTCGGTGATGATTACGATACCCCCGACGGAACCGGTGTACGTGACTACATCCATGTCGTTGATCTGGCAAAGGGCCACGTAAAGGCTCTGAAGAAGATTGAGGAGAATGCAGGACTGAAGATCTACAATCTGGGAACTGGTGTGGGCTACAGTGTTCTGGACATCGTGAAGAACTTCGAAGCAGCTACCGGCGTGAAGATTCCTTACGTGATCAAACCCCGCCGTGCAGGCGATATCGCCACCTGCTATTCCGATGCTTCTCTGGCAGAGAAGGAACTTGGCTGGAAGGCTGAGAACGGCATCAAAGAGATGTGCGAAGACTCCTGGAGATGGCAGAAGAACAATCCGAATGGATATGAAGAATAATAAAACAATATTGAAACATACAAAGGGACATGGCCGGTGGGTCATGTCCTTTTGTGATTCTTAACGGTGAAAAATCTGAAGCGCCCGGAATACCTGCTCTGCGGTATCTGCCATATTGGTCATGGCATTGTCGGTATGCATAGCCTCATCCAGGGATACCACGTTCCGCAGAATCGGGAAAAAGGCATCAATGCCCTCTGCGTTGCAGGCAACGGCCTCTTTGGCCACGCAGCCGGAAAAAGCAAGTACCGGTTTTTCATATTTTTTGGCAATCTTGGCAACACCGATGGGAGCTTTTCCCATAACCGTCTGACCGTCAAGGCGGCCTTCCCCGGTGATCACGACATCTGCATCCCGGATATATTTTTCCAGATGGGTTTCTTCCAGAATGATCTTAATACCGGATTCCAGTGTGGCATTGCAGAAGGTAAGAAAAGCAAATCCCATACCGCCGGCAGCACCGGCACCGGGATATTTGGCATCGGCATGAGGAAACTGTTCTCTGGCCAGAGCGGCATAATAAGCCAGCCATTTGTCCATCTGCAGGATCATAGTGGAAGTAGCGCCCTTTTGCGGTCCGTAGATGGCGGAACATCCCTGCTCTCCGCAGAGCGGGTTGGAGACATCGCAGGCTATGCGGAAAGTACATTCCTTGAGTTCGGGAAGCACATGATCCGTAGTGATGGATTCCAGATCCTCCAGTCCTTTGGCTCCGAAGCGGATCTGATTTCCGTTTTTATCCAGAAAGCCAAAGCCAAGTGCCTGCAGCATTCCGACACCGCCGTCATTGGTGGCACTGCCACCGATACCGACAATAAAATGCCGGCAGCCGTTCTGGATTGCATCTTTGATGACTTCGCCTACACCGTAAGTGGTGGTGTTCAGAGGATTCTTTTCCTCTCCGCTGACCTGGGTAATCCCGGCGGCACCGGACATTTCAATGATTGCGGTATGGGTCTCGTCGACGATGCCGTAAGGACAGACAACGGGGTGACCGGAAGGACCTGTGACCTGCACCTGTGTCATACGGCCGTCACAGCCGTTTACCAGAGCATCGACGGTGCCCTCCCCGCCGTCCGCCAGAGGACGGACGGTAATATGTGCATCTTTATAAACACGTTTGATCCCCGTGGCGGCGCTCAAACCCGCCTGCATGGAGGTCATACTTCCCTTGAAGGAATCGATAGCTATTACTACATTCATAAGGTTCCTTTCCGCTGCCGCCGGAATTCGGCCGACAACTGTCGTTTTCGTATAGATTTTCGGAAAATGGCATAATTTCTGAGGATATTATAGCAACACCGGAACAAAAGAGGAATGGTTCCCGGAGAAAAATAAAATTTAGCGTGGTACAGTGGCAAAAACATCCTATAAGATCATTGCATCTGAGAAAACAATCCAGTATAATGAAAGAAGTGCACACAAGATGCACTCTATCTATGCATAAGAAGTGGAATAACAGGAGGACGAGCATGATTCAGTTAACACAGGGCGGCGCTTACCTGGTAAACGGTACGGACATCGTAGCGGATACCCCGGAAGCAGCCAGTCAGATACAGGCGAAGACCGGCATTACGATCTCCAAAGAAGAAGCAGCGAAAAACACCATGGCATATGGTATTCTGCAGGAGCATAATACCTCCGGCAATATGGACAAGCTGAAGATCCGTTTCGACAAGCTTACCAGCCATGATATTACCTTTGTAGGTATTATCCAGACCGCGAGAGCATCCGGACTGCAGAAGTTCCCCATGCCCTATGTACTGACCAACTGTCATAACTCCCTGTGTGCCGTAGGCGGCACCATCAACGAGGATGACCACATGTTTGGTCTGACCTGTGCGAAAAAATACGGCGGAGTCTATGTACCCCCTCATCAGGCAGTTATCCATCAGTTTGCCAGAGAGATGTTAGCCGGCGGTGGCAAGATGATCCTGGGTTCCGATTCCCATACCCGTTACGGTGCACTGGGTACCATGGCTATGGGCGAGGGTGGTCCCGAGCTGGTAAAACAGCTGTTGAACCAGACCTATGATATCAACATGCCCGGCGTGGTAGCCGTATACTTAAAGGGTGCTCCCGTGAAGGGTGTAGGTCCTCAGGACGTGGCACTGGCTATCATTGGCGCAGTATTCAAGAATGGCTATGTAAAAAATAAAGTAATGGAATTCGTAGGTCCCGGCGTGGCTTCCCTGAGTGCTGATTTCCGTATCGGCATTGACGTAATGACCACAGAGACCACCTGTCTGTCCTCCATCTGGAAGACCGATGACCAGATCCGTGAGTTCTATGAGATCCACGGACGTACCGAAGACTATAAGGAACTGAATCCCGGCCAGGTGGCATACTATGATGGATTGATCGAGGTGGATCTGGACAAGATCCGTCCTATGATCGCCATGCCGTTCCATCCCAGCAATACTTACACCATCGAAGAGCTGAATGCGAACCTGATGGATATTCTGGATGAGACGGAAAAGCGTGCGAAAGTAAGTCTGGACGGTGCGGTAGACTTCACTCTGAAAAATAAAGTAAAGAACGGCAAGTTCATTGTAGATCAGGGTATCATCGCAGGCTGTGCCGGCGGCGGATTCGAGAATATCTGTGCGGCTGCCGACATCCTGAAGGGCAGATACATCGGTGCGGATGAGTTTACTTTAAGCGTATATCCCGCATCCATGCCCGTATACATGGAGCTGATCCGCAACGGCTGTGCGGCTACCATCTTAGAGACCGGTGCAGTGATGAAGACTGCGTTCTGTGGTCCCTGCTTCGGTGCCGGTGACACACCTGCCAATAACGCATTCAGTATCCGTCATTCTACCAGAAACTTCCCGAACCGTGAAGGCTCCAAGCTGCAGAACGGCCAGATCGCTTCCGTAGCTCTGATGGATGCCCGTTCCATCGCAGCCACCGCAGCCAACAAGGGTGTGCTGACTTCCGCAACGGACTTCGATGGAGATTTCGGAAAATACAAATATCATTTCGATAGCAATATTTACAAGAACCGTGTCTTCGATTCCCACGGTGTGGCAGACGAGAGCGTAGAGATCCAGTTCGGTCCCAATATCAAGGACTGGCCCGCTATGGGTGCCCTGCCTGAGAATCTGGTACTGCAGGTAGTATCCGAGATCCACGATCCCGTAACTACTACCGATGAGCTGATTCCATCCGGTGAGACCTCTTCCTACCGCTCCAATCCTCTGGGACTGGCAGAGTTCACTTTAAGCCGTAAGGATCCGCAGTATGTAGGACGTGCCAAGGAGATCCAGAAGGCAGAGAAAGAGCGTATGAACGGCGGACATCCCTGTCAGGCAGTTCCGGTACTGAAGGATGTTATGGGTGAAGTAAAGAAACAGTATCCCGATGCAAGTCGTGAGAACACCGGATTCGGTTCCACTATTTTCGCAGTGAAGCCCGGAGACGGTTCTGCCCGTGAGCAGGCTGCTTCCTGCCAGAAGGTATTAGGCGGCTGGGCAAATATTGCCAACGAGTATGCCACCAAGCGTTATCGTTCCAACCTGATCAACTGGGGCATGCTTCCTTTCCTGATCCAGCCCGGAGACCTGCCTTTCAAGAATCTGGATTACCTGTTCATTCCTGGTATTAAGAAAGCCGTGGAAGACAAGGCCGAGGAAATTAAGGCATATGTGGTAACAATCGGAGAAGGCATGAAGGAATTCACCCTGAAGCTGGGAGAGCTGACCGACGAAGAACGTCAGATCATCCTGAAGGGATGCCTGATCAACTATAACCGAGTGTAACTATTCAGAGACATGTGACTAACCAGCGCAGATGCGTTTTGCGAAGAGAGGCTGAATAGTTACAATGAGAAGTAAGGAGAAAAAATATGGAATTTAACAAACCGGTATCCAACCCCATGATGGTGGGATCCATTGAATTATTAAAAGCAGAGGACACCCCGGAACACAGACAGATGTTCCTGGATGAACTGCAGAAAGCAAAGTTCCTGTCTCCGGTCGTGATCGATCCGGTGCCTGTGCCCGATGAAAACGGCCGGGTGACCATCGCAAGAGATGCCAAAGTACAGTTCCCGATGCTGTCCACCGAGGACGGTCGGAAGTTCTTCATGGCGTTCACTGACTGGACAGAGCTAAAAAGGTGGAGAGATGAGGAGAATCAGCAGACTTTCGCCATGAACTTTGACGATTATGCAGGAATGCTGCTGCGCAAAGATGCACAGGGCAATATCAGCCCGGCGCTGGGATTCGTGATCAATCCCTTCGGTGGCAACATCGTGGTGACCAGAGAAATGGTAGCCAGCATGATCGCAGCAAAGCTGAAAGCAGCCGGCAGACCGGTGCCTCCCGCACCCGGAACCCCTGGTGCTCCCACTCAGCCCAAACAGCAGTAAATTAACACTAAATAAAATGTCCATAGCGGACGATATAAGTAGCAGAGAGGTGACATGGCCAGTCACTTCCTGCTACTTATTTTTTACAGTTTGATAATGACACCACGGATGGTAACCAGACAGAGGCATATTATATGTATTCTGTTTCTTTACCATCTTTTTTTAGTTTAACAGTTCAGCCATGCAATATCATATGTTCCGCGTGGGTGCTGGCACACAAAGCAGAACATATGATATTGCATGAGCGGAGCGCCGCATGTATGAAATAAAAGATGAACCGCTTAGCGGCGTCGACTGCGGAGCAGGCGCTTTTATGAATACATGCTGCGGTGAACTGTTAAACGTTACAGGAAGCGCGCCCTGTTGGTTCGTGGTGAGGTCGGGGAAAGGAGAAAATTACAGATTTGAGAATTGATTCCGCAAGCATAGGAATGGATTCCGTCAGAAGCTATCACGCTTCTAAGACAAGCGTCAGACGATTTGAGATAACGGATTATCAGGCAGGTCTGACAGATGTATCCACTAAGGGACAGAAGACACCGAATGGTGAGGATACCACACAGAACACGGAGGAACAGGAGAACACTGCAGAGAACACCACGATGACAGCCAAAGACTGGCAGAGTCGTTTTCTGGTATCTTCTGCCAGATGGGATATGCGAAGCAGTGCCAGTGAACAGACATTGTCTACCATCCGGGAATATACGGTGCGTTATATTTTTGATTTATTATTCCCGTCCAGGAACAGCACTTTGCGGGACTGGATGCAGGAAAACGGATGGAGCAGCGGTAATCAGACCGGAAACAGCTGGAATACAGGGAATAGCGTAAATAATACCCAGACGAATTCCGGCAGCACACAGGGAACCGCAACACCTGCATCAGACGTGTTCAATCTGGTCACGTCCCGTGTGAAAATATTGAACTATGTGAGCGAGACCTGGAACATAGAACAGGAGGATACCAGTTTTTCCACCGTGGGAAGCGTGCGGACCAAGGATGGCAGAGAAATCAATTTTAATGTAAATGTAAATATGAGCCGCAGATGCGAGGAATACTACAAAGAGCAACTCAATGTAGCAGAATTCACGCTCCATGATCCGCTGGTGATCAACCTGGATACTGATGTGGCAGAAGTGTCGGATCAGACCTTTTATTTTGATCTGGATGCCGATGGCAAGGAAGAAGAGATCTCCGTGCTGAATGGCAGCGGCTATCTGGCACTGGACAAGAACGGTGACGGCACTATCAACGACGGCAGTGAGCTGTTCGGCACCCGGAATGGGGATGGCTTTGCAGATCTGGCGCAGTATGATGAGGATGGCAACGGCTGGATCGATGAGAACGATTCCATCTGGTCAAAATTAAAAATCTGGTGCAAGGATGAAAACGGCAACGACGTACTGTACAAACTTTCTGACAAGGGTGTCGGTGCTATCTGTCTGCAAAACGCTTCTACGGATTTTACCCTGCAGGGAGACCGTAAGGCTCAGGACGGCACTACCAATGCCAATGCGACCAATGCTGTGGTCCGCAAGACCGGTATTTTCTTATACGAAAACGGAAATGTGGGTACGGTACAGCACGTGGATATGGCTGCCTATGCCGCACAGGCATAGAATAAATATAACTATTCAGTTACTTCGCCCTATAAATAGCATCAAATGTTCTTACGAATGCAAACATTCGACGCTATTTACATGGCTCTGAATAGTTCCAAATAAATGCAAATTTCATATCGAAGACATTCTGAATAAAACCCATGAATCGGGCAAGACTATAGGATAAACCAGGGAAAGTGGTTGAAACGATTGTATAGCAGGCAGTTGACTCAGGGAACAGGAAGGATGCGGATAGGATATGAGAAGAAATAAAAAGAGCGGTATTAACAAAGAACGTATTATAATGTTAGCCTCTTCAGCCTTTGTACTGGCAGCATTGACCATGACAGGGGTCTATATGAAGGGGCAGAATGTGGAGTCCAGGGATGATGGTTATACCTTGGACTTCACTGCGCTTCCCAACAATGCGGATGACAAATTACAGGAGATCACGGAGAATAACGACGAACATCTTCTGAAGGAGGACGAGAATATCCCCGGACTGACGGCAAACAATACAGCGGGAAATGAGATTGCGGGAGCTCCTGTCACCGAGGATGATCTGGACTATATGCCCCAGGAGGTAGGCTCCGGCAACGTAGAGATTCCGGGGCTGACGGATCAGGAGACCCTGCTGGAGGCCGCACAGAAAGAGCAGCAGAATTCCGATGCCGACCGACAAAAGGAAGAGACCGGGGGAAAGCAGACAGCAGGCGGGGATGTGGTCGTTGAGAAGACACTGCACTTTGCAGAAAGCGACGGATTACAGCAACCGGTGCAGAGTGATATTCTGATGCATTACTCTATGGACAAGAGCACTTATTTTGCTACACTGGATCAGTATAAATACAATCCCGCCACCATTTTTTCCGCGGAAGAAGGTACGGCAGTGACCGCCTGTGCGCAGGGAAAAGTGACTTCAATCTTCGAAAATGAGGAGATCGGCAAGGCGGTGACCCTGGATCTGGGTGACGGCTATGAGGCCACTTATGGACAGCTGACGGAGATCACAGTGAAAGAGAATTCCTATGTGAATCCCGGCGACACCATCGGCAGTGTGGCAGCGCCCACGAAATACTACAGCACCGAAGGAAGCAACGTATACTTTGCTCTGACCCACAACGGGGAACCGGTGAACGGGGAGGCATTGTTCCGCTGATGTATATTGTAGGAGGCAGGATCCTGACCATGGCGGGCAGAGAGATCCCCGAAGGGATCCTGCAGATAAGAAACGGGAAAATTGCACAGGTAGGTGCCAGAGGTGAGGTGAAGTTACAGCCGGAAGAAGGAGAGCAGGTAGTGATCGCGAAAAATGCGCTGATCATGCCGGGCATCATTGAGGCACACTGCCATATGGGTATCATGGAAGAAAAAAAGAGCACGGAAGGGGATGACTGTAATGAGACAGTGGATCCCCTGACACCGGCTCTGCGGGCTATCGATGGTATTAATCCCATGGATGCAGCCTTTGACGATGCGGTGCGGGCCGGAATTACTGCAGCCATGATCGGACCCGGAAGCTCTAATGTGGTGGGCGGCCAGTTTGCCATGGTAAAGACTAAGGGGCGCCGGATCGACGACCTGATCCTGAAATCACCGGCGGCCATGAAGGTGGCCTTTGGAGAGAACCCCAAGGTCAATTATTCCGGGCATAACAAAAGTCCTGTCACTCGTATGGCCATCGCCGCCATGCTGCGCAGGGAACTCTGGGAGAGCAGAGAATATCTGCGGCAAAAGCAGGAAGCGGCGGAGAAGGGAGAGTATTTTGCACCGGATTTTGAAAAAGAGTGCTATCTTCCGGTACTGCGGGGAGACATCCCGTTAAAAGCCCATGTCCACCGGGTGGACGATATTTTCACAGCAATCCGCATTGCAAAAGAATTCGGTATAAAAATGACGATGGATCATTGCTCGGAAGGTCATCTGGTGGCGGAAGAACTGGCGAAGGAAGGATTTCCGGCCATTGTGGGACCGGATCTTACCAGTCGGAACAAGATCGAGGTGCAGAACATGTCTTTTAAGACCGCCGGAGTGCTGAACCGGGCCGGTGTGATGGTCGCCATCACCACGGATCATCCGGTGTCACAGATCCAGACACTGCCGTTGTGTGCCGGACTTGCGGTAAAAGCGGGACTTCCCATGGAGGAAGGTTTCCGGGCCATCACCATTTATCCTGCGAAAATCTGTGGCGTGGCAGACCGCATTGGCAGCCTGGAAGTGGGGAAAGATGCAGACATTGCCATTTTCGACGGAAATCCTATGGAAATTTTCACACGAACCCTTTATACTATTATCAACGGGGAGATCGTGTACTGTAATGTCCCCAGGGAATGACCGGAGGAATATTTTGAGATACAGCAGGAAAAGTGCAGGGATCCTGTCCCTGCTATTACTATTTAACAGTATAGGTATGAACGCCTGCGGGCAGGCAACGGCAGAGACAGGGCATGTAAGTATAAGTATGACCGGCATGGAAAACACACCGGTCATCAACTATACAGTGCCTACGCTGACACCCAATGTGCTGGTGGATCAGCAGGGGTATGCCGCGGTCGGTGAAAAACAGGCAGTGGTGAAGGGCAGACAGCCGGTAGAGACTTTCCGGCTGGTGGACCGGGAGACCGGAGAGACGGTCTATGAAGGCACGGTAAAGCAGACAGATTACAACGGGGAGCTGTCTCTGTACATCGGAACAGCGGATTTCACGGACTATACCGGGGAAGGTGAGTTCTATCTGGAGTGTGACAATGTGGGAAGATCCCTGACATTTTCTCTGAAAGAAGACCACTATCAGGAACTGTTGGAAGCGTTGTGCACGGATGTTCATGACAGATGTCAGGATCGCAGTATTACCGAGGATGAGATCATCACTTTGCTGGAGGCCTGTGAGTGGTATCCGCAGGTGCTTGCGGATGATAATGGCAATGATATCCCGGATCTGCTGGAATCTATTGCCGACTGGCTGGAAAAAACGGCCAACGACACAGAAAAGCCGGAACCGGAGAACATGTGTTACGTGGCGGTGATGGCAAAATTCAGTTATCTGTACCAGAAATATGATGTGCAATATGCCACACAATGTCTGCAGCATGCGTCGTCGGTGTACACCAAGCTGATGTCGACATCCGGCAGAGATGCGGAGAAATTCATGGCGCTGACGGAGCTTTACCGGGCGGCGGGACTATACACTTACCGCAATCAGATCCTGGAGTATAAGGACTTTTTCGAGGACAATACCAGTTATCTGGAAGAAACGGCCTATCTTTATGGCTCCATGACGTATCTGGCCACCAGACAGCCGGTGGATGTGGACCTGTGCACTGTATTCATGGAAAGCATCCGGAATCGGGGCGAGGAGCTGGCCAAACGTTCCCATAACATGATTGATGCCGTAATGAATGTCAACAATGGAACCGAGGATCTGCTGAAGCGGGCAGAAGAATTGTCCTGTGCTAATTATGTGTTATACAGTTATCAGTACACGGAGATTTTAGAGGATTTTCTGCATTACCTGATGGGACGGAACCGGGATTCGGTGAGCTATTATCCCGAAGAGGGAGACGCTGCGGATTATCTGTTACTGATAGCCCAGCAGGTCTCCCTCGCGGATAGACATTAGAAAGATCAGATCAGTTCTTTGTTTTTGAAATAAGTTTCGGAGATAATATTCTGTACATAGGTGCCCATGCTCTTGCGAGTCTCCTTGTCCAGTTCCTTCGGATAAATAGGCTTACCGTATTCAATGACTACGGTGGCCTTTTTTATTTTCGGAAAATGATCTTCAAATACCGCAGCGGAATTCACAATAGTCATGGGGATAATGGGAACATTTGCTTTCTCTGCGATCTTGAAACTGCCCTCGTGGAAGGGAAGGAAGGTATCCTGGGTCTTGTTGCGGGTGCCCTCCGGGAAGATGCAGATGGAAATCCCGTTTTTGGCTTTCTCAATGGCCTGCAGAATGGTTTTCAGTCCTGCCTTGATGTCCTGGCGATCCAGAAAGAGACAGTGAAGATCTTTCATCCAGATGTTAAGCAGGGGCCATTTTAACATTTCTTTTTTCGCAATATAACCGGTAGGTCTGGGAACACGGACATAGGTCAGCACCACATCGAAAAAGCTGCGATGATTGCCGACGTACAGCACAGCAGTGTCGGTGGGAATGTTCTCTTCCCCGATGGCAATGACTTTCGTGCCGGAAAGACGGATGACCCAGCGGAAGGCCCAGTTTACAATGGCCAGGGAACTGCGGTCCTTAAGACCGGGGTTAAATTTGCCGATGATCCATTCCACCAGCATTAACGGCGTGGACAGGATCAGGAATAATACTACAAATAATACGACGAATATAAAACGGATCATAATAATACCAATGCCTTTCAGTAACCTGCAAACTTTCAGGTGCCTTGGCACCTTGTGCAGGCACAAATTTGCGTGTGAAAAATTAATTTTTCACACGAAACTCCTTCGGATTTTTTATTTAGCAATGAAAAGTACGCCTAACGTGCCGGGACCACAATGGCTGGAGATTACACCGCCTGCTCTGGTTTCCAGAATCTCGTCAAAGATTCCCAGACTTTCCAGATAGGAACGAACCGCTTCCACAATCTCCCGGTCGCAGCCGGAGTGGGTGATGAAGACTCTGTCGGGAACGGCATTCTTCAGATCCTCTTCCATGTCTCTGGTGTAAGAGAGGATGACAGAACTTAATTTTCCACGGTATTTTTTGGAGGCATCCATGGCACCATCCACCACGACGATCCGGGGATGAAGCTTTAACATACCACCGGCCAGAGCCGCTACCGCGCTGCATCTGCCACCGCGGTGAAGGTAGGTCAGGGTATCTACGACGAAGCTGGCCCGGACTTTGGGACGGATGGCTTCGATGGCAGTAGTGATCTCTGTGGCTGTTTTCCCTTCAGAAGCCAGAATGGCAGCCTGTATTACCTGCAGACCGATGCCGGTGGACAGGTTTGCGGAGTTGATGACGGTGACTTTGTCGGAAGCTTCCAGTTCTTCTGCAGCAAGCCGCATAACGTTGCCGGAGGTGGACATGCTGTCGGAGATGGAGAAACAGATGATCTCCCGGCCTTCTTCCACAAAAGGCTGCATGACTTCCATGGCCTCGGTCAGAGAAGGAGCAGAGGTCTTGGGCGTGGTCTTGTTTTCATCGGACCACCGGAAAATTTCTTCCGGCGTAATATCCACGCCATCGCGGTATTCATCCTCGCCCAGCAGAATGTGCAGAGGCAGGATGGTAATGTCATACTTTTCCACTAATTCCTTTGACAGATCACAGGTACTGTCAGAGATGATCTTAACTGTCTGTGCCATAGAATCTACCTTCCTTTTTATTAGTAATTATTCCCCTTTGGCGATCTGCCTTGCGACATAGACACCGCTGGCGGATGCATGGGACAGGGAATGAGTCACACCGCTGCCGTCACCGATGATGTACAGGCCCTTGTGACAGCTTTCCAGATGTTCGTCCAGTTCCACTTCCATATTATAGAATTTGACTTCCACACCGTAGAGCAGGGTATCGTCATTGGCGGTACCGGGTGCGATCTTGTCCAGTGCGTAGATCATTTCGATGATACCGTCTAAGATACGCTTGGGCAGTACCAGGCTTAAATCACCGGGAGTTGCGGACAGGGTAGGCTCTACCATGCCCTCGGCAATACGCTTCGCATTACTGCGGCGTCCTCTCACCAGATCGCCGAAACGCTGTACGATAACACCGCCGCCCAGCATGTTG
>OJNH01002151.1_pt1 | contig 14124 bp, 12 predicted proteins | sample 1597361 | NCBI WGS metagenome assembly OJNH01 (sample SAMEA2452136, study PRJEB22498) | human gut metagenome | biome: human feces; feature: human gut; material: feces | place: Australia | collected 2012
TTACTTCTTACATACTTTTCCTTAGCCATTTCTAAACGTCCTCCTAACATTTTTTTATTTTTGTTTTAGAAATTTTGCTTTACGAGCCAATATACATACATTATAGGGGATTTCTCTCAAAAAAGCAACACCCAATCGTTAAAATATATCGACAAATTTATTAGTCATTTCTCTGTGCGAGAACTTTATCCTGAACATTCTTTGGAGCCTGTGCATATTTCTCGAAGAACATGGAGTAGTTTCCACGACCCTGAGTAGCGGAACGAAGCTCTGTAGAATATCCGAACATTTCAGCAAGAGGTACATAAGCTCTTACGAGTTTTCCTCCACCGATGTCTTCCATTCCTTCGATCTGTCCACGTTTTGCATTCAAGCTTCCGATAACATCACCCATGTATTCTTCAGGCATTGTTACTTCAACCTTCATGATAGGCTCAAGTAATACTGGATCTGCCTTAGCCATAGCATCCTTGAATGCCATAGAACCTGCAATGTGGAATGCCATTTCTGAAGAATCGACTTCATGGTATGATCCATCATATACTGTAGCGTGTACACCAAGTACTGGGAATCCTGCGATGATACCTGACTGTGCAGCTTCTTCGATACCTTCTCCAACAGCCGGGATATATTCCTTAGGAATGTTACCACCAACTACTGTAGATTCAAACTTAAACTGTTCTTCACCGTTTGGATCCATTGGCTCAAACTTAACTTTACAGTGACCATACTGACCACGACCACCTGACTGCTTAGCATACTTACTATCAACATCAACTGCCTTTGTAAAGCATTCTCTGTAAGCAACCTGTGGAGCACCTACGTTTGCTTCTACCTTAAATTCACGAAGAAGTCTGTCTACGATGATATCAAGATGAAGTTCACCCATACCTGCGATAATTGTCTGACCGGTTTCCTGATCTGTGTGGGCACGGAATGTCGGATCTTCTTCAGCAAGCTTTGCTAAAGCTTCACCCATCTTACCCTGGTCATTCTTAGTCTTTGGTTCGATAGCAAGTTCGATAACCGGCTCTGGGAATTCCATTGACTCTAAGATAACCGGATGCTGTTCGTCACAGATTGTATCACCTGTTACAGTGAACTTCAGACCTACAGCAGCTGCGATATCTCCTGAATAAACCTTATCAATTTCTTTTCTGTTGTTAGCATGCATCTGAAGGATACGGCCAACTCTTTCCTTCTTGTTCTTGTTTGCATTTAATACATATGAACCACCGTTCAATGTACCAGAGTAAACTCTGAAGAATGCCAGCTTACCAACGAATGGGTCTGTCATAATCTTGAATGCAAGAGCTGAGAATGGTTCTTCATCAGATGACTTTCTTGTAACTTCGTTACCGTCTTCATCAACACCTGTGATATCCGGGATATCTGTTGGTGCAGGCATGTATTCAATAACTGCATCAAGAAGCTTCTGAACACCCTTGTTCTTATAAGCTGTACCGCAAAGACAAGGAATTGCTGTACCTTCGATAGTACCCTTTCTTAAAGCTGCCTTTAATTCAGGAATTGTAAGTTCTTCATCATTAAAGAACTTTTCCATAAGGTCTTCATCAAGTTCAGCACACTGTTCAATGAGCTTGTCATGATATTCCTGAGCCTGATCCTTTAAATCATCAGGAATTTCACCTACGGAAATATCATCACCCTTATCTCCGTTGAAGACATAAGCCTTCATTTCAAATAAGTCGATGATACCCTTAAATTCATCTTCCTTACCAATCGGAATCTGTACAAGTACAGGATTCTTACCAAGCTTTGTTATAAGCTGGTTGCATGATCCAAAGAAATCTGCACCCATCTTATCCATCTTGTTCATGAAAGCCATACGTGGTACATTGTATTTATCAGCCTGACGCCATACGTTCTCTGACTGCGGTTCTACACCGTTCTGAGCATCGAACACACCTACAGCACCATCAAGAACTCTAAGTGAACGTTCAACTTCTACTGTGAAGTCAACGTGACCCGGAGTATCAATGATGTTGATACGGTATTCTGGCTGTGTCTTATCTGGCTTACCTTCTTTTTCCGGTGTCCAGTGACATGTTGTAGCAGCTGAAGTAATTGTGATACCTCTTTCCTGCTCCTGGGCCATCCAGTCCATGGTAGCAGTACCTTCATGAGTATCACCAATTTTGTGGTTTACACCAGTATAATAAAGGATACGCTCTGTTAATGTAGTCTTACCTGCATCGATATGAGCCATGATACCAATATTTCTGGTTCTCTCCAATGGATATTCTCTTCCAGCCATCGGTAAATCCTCCTATATTATTAGAATCTGTAATGAGCAAAAGCCTTGTTTGCTTCTGCCATCTTGTGCATATCTTCTTTCTTCTTTACAGAAGATCCTGTATTGTTTGCAGCATCGAGGATTTCATTTGCAAGTCTTTCTTCCATTGTCTTCTCGCCTCTTGCACGAGAATAAGCTGTCATCCAACGAAGAGCTAAAGCCTGTCTTCTGTCCGGCTTAACTTCGATCGGTACCTGATAAGTAGCACCACCGATACGTCTAGCCTTAACTTCAAGAACTGGCATGATATTGTTCATAGCTTCTTCGAAAACTTCGATAGCAGGTCTTTCAGTCTTTGCTGCGACTCTGTCAAATGCTCCGTATACAATCTTCTGGGCAACTCCTCTCTTACCATCAAGCATAATGTTGTTGATAAGCTTTGTCACGACCTTATTATTGTAAATAGGATCTGCTAATACATCTCTTTTCTGAGTATGTCCTTTACGTGGCACGGTTCTTCCCTCCTTAACAATATTCATTAATTCATCGGTACTCACAAATATATATGACCTTTTTCCACCCGCGACATCCAATAAAGGCTGCCGCCATCGGGATAATCGGCTGTGTACGTGCGCGGTATATCTTAAACCTGCAACCTTCGGATTAATCTAACTCCGGCACTTGTTATAAATCATATTGTGAATAAATGCGGACCATTTCCGCGTTTTACTGCATGGTTTTTAGAAAATCTGCCAACCTGCAATTTGCCTTTGCGATACTAATTATTTAGCATCCTTAGGTCTCTTGGCACCGTATTTAGAACGTGCCTGTCTTCTCTTAGCGACACCTGCTGTATCAAGTACACCACGAACGATGTGATATCTTGTACCTGGTAAATCCTTAACACGTCCACCTCTGATCAGAACAACGCTGTGTTCCTGAAGATTGTGTCCTTCACCTGGGATATAAGATGTTACTTCAATACCGTTTGAAAGACGAACTCTGGCTGTTTTACGAAGAGCTGAGTTAGGCTTCTTAGGTGTAGCAGTACGAACAGCGGTACAAACACCTCTCTTCTGAGGGGAGCTCTGTGCTACCGTCTTCTTGTTCAGAGAGTTGTAAGTGTACTGAAGTGCTGGGGAGTTAGACTTCTTGGTAGAAACCTTTCTTCCTTTTCTTACTAACTGGTTAAATGTTGGCATTAATTTCACCTCCTGCGTGTTTTATTCAATATTTCCAAATTGTGGTACTTTTATTCATCGTCTCTTCCGTATCACTATTAGAATAGACAATGGGCTATCGCCTGCACGCCAAAAAAGGGCGCAAAAAAGCACACTCAATTAGTATAACGACGTCACCAAAACTTGTCAATACCCTTTGCATTATTTTTTCTTGTTATTTTGCGATGATCTGTTTTTTAGATGGATCCATTGAAGCTTGCCTTCTTGCAGTAGAAAATAGTTGCGCGTTCCCTTAGCCGGAAACAAGCCATCTGCCTGTTTTGACAGCTTGCAGTCCCATTTCTCCACACCGTTCTTTCGGTAGATCTTACATCCTTCTGTTGTAACCATATATATTTCTTTGTCTGCCATCGTAACATTTGTAAATTCTGTGGTAACCTGACGTTCAAATACTTTACCGCCCGACGTGTTAAACAGATACATCCGTCCACTGCCTTTCTTGCTGCCGGCGGCAATCACTCCGATATAACGGTCATCATAAAAAGCACTCAGTATCTCTCGGTTCCAATCTTTTTTGAATACCTGTTTTGGCTTCTTCATATTCTTCCAAAGGCTGAAACCTTTTTCGCTGAAAAGCGCAGCATGATCTTCATCCAAATATTTCACCTCTGCGACAATGCGGTCCTTATACTCCTGCGCACCAACCAGGCAGTTCGTGTTTTTGCCCACGTCTGTAAAATCGTAAAATGCCACCTGACTCTTAACTGCGCCACTGGTCACACAGATGCTTGCACAGATCACGCCCGTACCGTCCGGTGACAGATCGATCGAAACCGGGTAGCCTTCTTCTACGTTGGTCGGGATTTCCACGAGAAGCTTTTTATTGTCATCATACGGATTGTATACCTGGATCACATTAGATGACTGATCTTCTAACAATACAGCTACTACGCCCTGTTTGGAGACGCACGCCTGCAAGATCGGATAGTCTGTCGTCAGCTTCGTCCCGCTGTCACTTCCATTGTACACATATAAGGACTTCCCCTGTATATCTGCTACAACTGCATATTCCTCGCAAATATCTAATGCAGGATTCTCCATATCATAACTTCCATTCCACATTTCATTTCCATCACGATCTACTGCTGCCGCTCCGTCTCTGCTGTAGCGAAGCACCCCATTTTGATAGGCACTACATTTCATACCACTGCTTTTTTTTAGTGCGATCGTATTTTTCACTTCGTAACTGCTATATTGATGATTGACGTAAAAATAAATAACCGCTGCTAATATCACTGCCACCAATAGAATACAGGCGATACTCAAAAAAATCGTCCTTTTGATCTCTTGACGACGTTTCGTTACCACCTGAACATCTCTGGCTCTTCCTGCTAAAGTTTCCATTATAATTCCCCATATCTTCTATATATTATTGCTTTCAGATATAGTATAACTGATTTTTACGGTTCGGGCAATAAAATACACTGTCCAATATAGATCTCATCACTATTTTTGATCCGGTTGGTATTCTTGACCCGATCTAACAGGTCAAACGAATGATACTGCCGCCATACGATCTGACTAAGCGTATCACCCTTGCGGACTATATAGCTTTCCATCTGCGAACCACCTGTAACTGATGCTGCCACCGACCGCTCCGGCGCTGTTGTCGCTTTGGAGCCTGACCGAGCTGTCGCCTTCTGTCTTGCGGCGGTCTGTGTTTTTACTTCCTGTGCAGGAGTAGCAGTAGGTTTCACTGCGACAGTATGCTTCGATGTCTCTAAGGACTGCTGTGATGTTTCTCTGCTCTGCGGCTCCACAGACTGCTTTGGCGCCTCGGTACTCTGTGTGCTCTGCAGCTCAGTCGTTTCCTTATCACGCAGTGCATCCGATACAACGAACTCGCGGTTATTCTGTTCCTGTGCCGTTACATAGCCGGATAACGTCTGAATAGATTCTTCCATGGCCTGTATCTTGGAAAGACTTTTCATAAGAAGATTCGCTCCCATCAATACCATAAAAAACAAAATGACACCTGCGCTCCACGCAACCATCTGCATGCGTTCCTGTCTGGTTTTCTTTTGCCGGATCGTACTGCGGATCGCATCCGTGACCTCATCCTCATAGTCTGCTTCCCCACTGATCTCTTTCTGCTCCCGCAGCATATATTCCTGCATTTGTGGATTTTTGGCAAAATAAATATAATAACCGCTCAGCTCTTCAAATGCTCCATCTTCATAAAAAAAGACTTTTTCTTCTTTTTCGGATAAGTCTGCCAAGAATAAGATCCTGCTCATTTCTCCAAATTGTTCTTCCTGAATATGACGAACCTGCTTGTCCACTTTACTGTTCCACATACCAACGCCAAGACCCCAGCCAAGCACTTTTGCACCGGCGAAATATTTATGTATGTCCTCGTATAACTTGTCCCACTGTGGATCCCCAAGGGCTCCTGTCTCGGGATCAAGTTCCACCTCTATGCAGCCATATAAAAACAAGCCGTCTTTTGCCTCTTTGATACCCTCTCTTCCCAAAAATACAATAATGGACTCTTCCTGTTTTTCTAAAAAGATCTTGCGGATATCTGTCAGCACATAATCTTCAATATAAATTCTTCTTGCCCCGCCGGTCTCCCCAATCTGCTTTATATTTTCCGGATAGGTTTCATATTCATACACGTTTTTTTCTCTGTTTTTGCTGCCCTGCTCCATATCATACCACAACCTTTCATTCACCTGTTCTCTATTACCGAAAAGCATTGTAACACGCTCTCCCGTGCACACTTTGTCGAAACAGAGGTGCAAACGCCCCTTTCTGACAACATCTTTCGACGAACAGGTATGAACCGACAGCCCCCTTTCTGACAACATCTTTCGACGAACAGGTATGAACCGACAGCCTCTTTCTGACAACATCCTTCGACGAACAGGTATGAACCAACAGCCTCTTGGAGATACTGACAGCAGTTATGTGACGTTATGTGATGCCATGAAGCACCACACCGCAACAACCGCGCAGATCGTGCAGCACATTCACAGCATCACGTTTCCGCCTCACATGCTAATCCTACAGAAAGGTTACTATGATTATGATAACATCTTCGAAGCAGCAGCCTCAATATTTCAATCCGATAACTCCTCTCTCTATGTCCAATTTTACGGACAGCTTGACAGAACGACTGCAGCAGATCCACACCGTCTCACGTCCCATCATCTTAGTCTGCATTGGTTCCGATCGCGCCACCGGCGATTCTCTTGGCCCATTTGTTGGACACGAGTTGCTGCATCCGTTCCCCACTGACAGGAGACAATCTTTTGCAGACAAGCGCAATAGCAAAACCCGTTTTTCATGCAAAAAAGGACAGTACACTCGTACTGTCCCGAAATCTTCACGCTCTCTTTGGAACTTGCTGACGACATACTCTGCATTTCCAAAAAAGTATTATGTCTATGGTTCTCTGCATTCCCCGGTCCATGCTGTCAACTTAAAAGCAACCTTACAAGACATTTATCGTTCGTTCGATGATCCATATATCATCGCTATTGATGCTGCCCTTGGAGCTAAAGAACACATAGGCACGGTCACTCTAGGCGATGGTGCTCTCTTTCCCGGTATCGGTGTCAGCAAACAGCTCCCCGCTGTCGGCGACATCCATATCACAGGGATTGTAAATACCATCAACTGCCAAAACCGTAACTTAATCTTACAGACAACACATTTGTCAACAGTTGTCTCACTTGCCACCTTCATCAGCAAAGGGATCCGGCAAGCCTTGCTGCAACAGGATCTCACATGTCCGTGCGACCCTCTAGTGCGCGATACAAAGTAACCTCATCAATATATTCCAAATCTCCACCTGCAGGCACACCACTGGCAATGCGGCTGACTTTGATGCCAAGCGGCTTGACCAATTTGCTGATATACGTTGCCGTGGTATCACCCTCGAGATTCTTATTGGTAGCAACAATAACTTCATCAACATCTTTTTGCAAACGCACCATCAACTCGGATAAACGAATATCATCCGGGCCAACTCCTGCCATCGGAGAAATCGCTCCATGAAGTACATGATACACGCCATCAAATTTGCCGGTCTTTTCGTATGCTGCCAGGTCTCTCGTATTTTCCACAACCATGATCTGCCGGTGATTTCTTTTCGGATTTGCACAGATCGGGCAGATCTCGCCATCTGTATATGTACAGCATTCTTTGCAGTAATGCACATTTTTCTTTGCCGACATCATAGCCCCTGACAGCCCTGCCACCTGTTCTTCCGTCATGTTCAATATGTGAAACGCTAGTCTTTGTGCAGATTTTGCGCCGATTCCCGGCAAGTGGGATAATTGTTCCACCAGATTCGTGATCTGAGAACTATACACATCCATAGGAAACCTCCATTCCCCACAGTCCGTAGGCATAGGACTGTCCAATACAAAATCTGTCCTTAGAACAACCCACCAAGACCACCGGTCAACTGCTGCATCATCGCTGCATTTTCATCTTCTACCTTGCGCAATGCCTCATTGGTAGCTGCCACGATCAAATCTTCTAACATTTCAATGTCATCCGGATCCACTACTTCTTCATCCAATTTTACAGACAAAATTTCCTTTTTGCCGGAAACTTTTACAGTAACAGCTCCACCGCCTGCCGTTGCTTCCCACTCTTTTTCGCCCATCTCTTTGGACTTTTCTTCCATCTGGCGCTGCATACGCTGTGCCTGTTTCATCAAATTGTTCATATTGCCAGGCATTCCACCCGGAAATCCACCTCTTTTTGCCATAATAATTCTCCATTCCTTTCTACTTGCAAGCGCATCGCCGCAAATACTATATTTTCACTGCGAAGTTTATCGCATTCATCCATTTCATTAGATCCTACTACTGAATCTCGATTCCGTCAAACTGAATCAGCTCCATCACGTCCGGATACATAGCGTCCGTCTGCGCATCCACCGTGCGGGTCAAGATCACAACCTCTTTTTGGATCAAAGAACCAATGATCCGTTTTAACTGCTCCAGTGCATCTCCCTCTTTCTGCGTAAAATATTCCTCATTCAACGGATCTGTGAACTGAAGTACCAGTCGATCATCATCCGGCACCGGTCTGCACTGGTCAAGCATATTGCGCATGACCGGATCACACATAGCACTGACGTCTCTCCATCTGCCAAGCACCGCTTTAACATCTTCTCCAATTGCCTTTGGCATGATCTTTGGTGTCGAAGCAGTCTTCTCATCCGCCGCCTGTACCGTTTCCGGGACACTTTGCGTCTGCTGCGGTGCTGCAACAATACCTTTTTCCAGCTGCGCCTCAATATTTGCAATACGATCTTTTAAAGTCGTAATATCCTGCTCGGTATCCATCTGTGGCTTACACAATTTGATCATCGCAACCTCTGTCAGAACACGTTTTTGCGATGCGAAACGCAAATTGCCGGACAGATCCGATAATATACGTATATAACGGATCAATGTTTCCGTATCCGCAAGCGTCGCCTCTTCTTTCATCTGCGCTAAACGCTCTGTCGAAACATCCAGCATGTCCTCTCCTTGATCGGATGCAGAAAGCATCATCAACCCACGAAGATACCACACATATTCGTTGACAAACTGTGTAAGATCACGCCCATCGATCAAAATTTCACTAACGATCTCCACGCATCCAACGGCGTCCCCTGCTATCATCTGCCGAAACAAACGGCTGTACACCTCTGTATCTACCGCTCCAAGCACTTCCAGTGCTTTATCGTAAGTCAACGTCTCACCTAAGTTAAAGGCGATGCATTGATCCAATAAGCTAAGCGCATCACGCATAGAACCATCCGCAGCTTTAGCAATATAACGCAGTGCCTTATCTTCTGCCGGGATCTGTTCACGCTGCATAAGATCTTGCAATCTTGCTGCTATCGTATCGATCGAAATTCGCTTAAACTTGTATTGCTGACAGCGCGATGTGATCGTAATCGGTATTTTGTGTGCCTCTGTCGTTGCCAAAATAAACACAACGTATTCCGGAGGCTCCTCTAATGTTTTTAGCAGCGCATTAAATGCTCCCGCTGACAACATATGCACCTCGTCGATGATATAGACCTTAAATCTGCCTTCTGACGGAGAATATTGCACTTCATCGATAATGTCTCGAATATTGCCCACACCGTTATTGGAGGCAGCATCAATCTCGATGACATTCATGGAAGTCTGCGCCGCTATTTTACGACACATCTCGCACTCTCCGCAAGGACTGCCATCTATCGGATGCTCACAATTGACTGCCTTTGCCAAAATCTTTGCCACTGTTGTCTTACCGGTACCTCTGGTGCCACAAAACAGATAAGCATGCCCGATGCGATCCGCCCGAACCTGATTTCTGAGGGCTGTCACAATATGATCCTGCCCCTTTACCTCGTCAAACTCCCCCGGACGAAACTTTCGATATAACGCTGTATACGACATTTCCTCAACCATGCCTTTCTATCTGTAATCAATATCCCTTATGTTAAGGACAACGCATTAGCACAGGCCTTTGCGTCACAATCTCTGTCCATTTTTTTACAGGCTGTCTCCAAAACAGATACCCATGTCTTTAATTTCTTGGATCAGCGGATCCTTTGGATCTACCATTTTAAGCTTACCGGCTACTTCCTCCAGCGGAACAGGAACTGTTTTGCCATCGCGCATACCGACCATATATCCATACTTCTCATCAAGGATCAATCTGGCTGCCGCAGCGCCCAGTCTCGTTGACAACACGCGGTCATAAGGGCACGGTTCACCACCGCGCTGCATATGTCCCGGTACCGTAATACGTACTTCCTGTCCGGTTCTCTCCTCGATCTCATGTCCGATCTGATAAGATACCGAAGGATACGTAGAATTCTTCCGTTTCGCCTTAAACTCTTTTTTGGACAATTCGGCCTCTTCTTTTGAAATACATCCTTCCGCTACCGCCAAGATTGAAAATCGCTTGCCCTCTTTGGTTCTCTTCTCTAAGGCCTTTACGATGGAATCTATATCATATGGGATCTCAGGAAGCAAAATAATATCAGCGCCACCTGCAATACCTGCATGCAATGTAAGCCATCCAACTTTGTGGCCCATAACTTCGACGATAAACACTCTTCCATGAGATGCTGCTGTCGTATGAATACAATCGATCGCATTTGTCGCAATATTCACTGCGCTTTGGAATCCAAAAGTGATATCCGTTCCCCAGATATCATTGTCAATCGTCTTTGGCAGAGTAACTACATTGCACCCCTCTTCATGCAAAAGGTTTGCTGTTTTGTGTGTGCCATTACCACCCAAGATAACAAGACAATCCAGTTTCCACTTCTTATAATTGGACTTCATCGCCTCCACTTTGTCCAGGCCATTTTCATCCGGAGTGCGCATTTTCTTAAATGGCTGACGCGATGTGCCAATGATCGTGCCACCCTCCGTCAAAATACCGGAGAAATCTTTTGGTTCCATCTTGCGATAGTTGCCATAGATCAGACCCTTGTAGCCTTCCAAAACACCATAGATCTCTACATCCGGGCAGTTTTCATATAATGTCTTGGCAACGCCCCTCATTGTTGCGTTCAAGCTCTGGCAATCTCCACCACTTGTCAAAAATCCAATTCTTTTCATGGTTTTGCTCCTTTCCTGTTTCATGTACGCCCGTAATCTTCAAACGAGGAATTTCGAGCGTACATTTTATTTTAATTTCCAAATATCTTCATTGTACTGCGCAATCGTGCGGTCAGAAGAGAAAAATCCCGCTTTTGAAATATTCACGATCATTTTCTGTGCCCAAGCATCACGATCCTCGTAATCCTTAAGCGCCTGCTCTTTGACCTTAATATAATCTTTGAGATCAAGCAATGTCATAAACCAATCTTTGGTCACGATCTCCATATACAAACGGATCAAACTCTTCTTATTACCAATCGCAAACATCTCCTTGCTAATAATAAAGTCAACAAGTTTTGCAATTTCAGGATCTGCATCATAGATCTTTTCTGCACTGTAAGCTGCCTTGTCATACAACGCAATGACATCTTCACTGGATTCACCAAAAATATAAATATTGTCATCGCCAACAAACTGATGGATCTCTACATTGGCGCCATCTTCCGTACCAAGCGTGATCGCACCATTCAGCATGAATTTCATGTTACCGGTTCCCGATGCTTCCTTAGAAGCGAGTGAGATCTGCTCTGAAATATCTGCTGCCGGAATAACCTTCTCCGCATAAGTGACGTTATAATTCTCTAACATGACAACTTTCAGATACGGACTCACTTCCGGATCCTTACTGATCAACTCTGACAGGCAGAGGATCAAGTGAATAATATCCTTTGCGATCGTATAGGCAGGAGCCGCTTTGGCACCGAAGATCATAGTGATCGGCGTCTTTGGCTTATTCCCCGCCTTAATGTCCATATATTTGTAAATAATATACAATGCATTCATCTGCTGTCTCTTATATTCATGCAGACGTTTGACCTGAACATCAAAGATGGAATGATCGTCGATCGTGATTCCCTCTTTATCCTGCAAATATTGCTTAAATTCTGTCTTCTTGGTCTGTTTCACATTCAAAAGAGTCTTGACAAATGCCGGATCATCTGCAAATTTCTGCAGGTTTTCCAATTCAGAAGCATCCTTTTTATAACCCTCACCGATCATATCCGTGATCAAAGATGTCAGTTCATGGTTACAATGCAGCAGCCAGCGGCGGAATGTGATACCGTTTGTCTTGTTATTGAACTTATTTGGATAAATATCCTTAAACGGCTTCAACTCACTCTTCTCTAAGATTTCCGTATGCAGTGCTGCAACACCATTTACGCTAAATCCATAGTGGATATCGATATGTGCCATGTGCACGCGCTGATCCTTGTCAATGATTGCAACGCGTTCATCCCCATATTTTTCTTTGGCCTTAACATCCAGCATCTTGATAACCGGGATCAACTGCGGTACCACTTTCTCCAAATACCAAATCGGCCAAGTCTCCAGTGCCTCTGCCAGTATCGTGTGGTTTGTGTATGCACACATCTTAGATACAATGTCGATTGCTTCGTCAATATTAATATCACGAAGTAACAGCAGACGGATCAACTCCGGAATAACCATCGTTGGGTGCGTATCGTTAATCTGCACGACCGCATAATCAGCCAGATCATGAATGTTACTGCCCTTAGCCACCGCCTCATCAACGATCAGCTGCGCTGCATTGCTGACCATAAAGTATTGCTGATAGATACGAAGCAGTTGCCCCTGATAGTCACTGTCATCCGGATACAAAAACAATGTAAGATTACGGCGGATATCCTCTTTATCGAAGTTAATTCCATCTCCTTCAACAATACTTTCATCTACAGTATCAAGATCAAATAATTTGAGTGTATTACACTGGTTATCATATCCTGTTACATCAATTTCATACATGACCGACTGCACTGTCTGCCCACCGAAAATAACCGGATAACTCACATTAGTACGTCGCAAGACACTCGGATCCGTAATCCACGGATTTGGCGTCTCTTTCTGCAAATTGTTTTCGAATTTCTGCTGAAAAAGTCCCAAATGATAATTCAAGCCGACACCGTCTCCCGGAAGACCAAGTGTTGCGATCGAATCCAAAAAACATGCCGCCAAACGGCCTAATCCACCATTACCAAGAGATGGCTCATTCTCTATTTCCTCAATCTGTGCCAAACTCTTACCATGCTCTTTCAACGCATTGGCTACCTGATCGTAAATTCCTAAATTGATCAAATTGTTTGAGAGCAGCTTACCGATCAAAAACTCCGCTGAAATGTAATAAAGTTTCTTCTTGCCCTGAATCTGACCCTTCTGCTTTGCGATATCTTTCGTTAACTGCAATAATCCTGCATAAATTTCTGCATCACTTCCTCTGGCTGCGATGCTTTGGATCTCATTCTCGTACATAATGTCCTCCATCCGTATTAAATTAACCATTTTCGCAATGTCCCACCCATCGGCAAAACACTCCGATGATATTTTACCACATTTTTTTTGAAAAGAATAGAACAAAAGAGCAAAACATATGTTTTGCTCTTTTGTCATCAAATAATATACCAGCGTTAACGTGGGAACATCAAGAGAAACAGGACTTTACGCAATTTACCGACACTGTTTCGAATAGCCTGTACGTATTCTCTCGTCTGTTTCCAGAACTTCTGCTGTTCCTCCGGCGATATATCATCGGGACTATAACCGCTGCGCCAGATCGTCTCGATATACCATTGCCGCTGCTCTTGCGAAACTGCTCCCTGTAAATTGGTTTCTAAAAGCTTCTGCAGCCCCTGTTCACCAGAGCCTTTTGGCACGGCATTTCCGGCAAGCCACAATGCATCCATCAGATAAGAGATACTGCGTCCAACCGCAATTTTTCCCTTCTGCCTGCTTGCTGTCTCGATTCTATGTTTTCGGTTTTCCTGCCGCAGTCTAAAACACAACACGACAAAAATCACAAGCAAAACAAGCAAAATCAATACTATCTGCGGTACTGTCAAATGAACGGACCGCTTCTGTCCATTGTGATGATCCTTGGCGTTCTTTTTGCCCGACACATCCGCCTTTTGCTTTGGTGTTGGAACAGGTGTCGGTTCCAGTGTCTCAAGCGGCTCTTCATCCGGTTCCTGTGTGATAGCTGCCGCTGTCTCCGTTGGCT
>OJNH01002152.1_pt1 | contig 14124 bp, 10 predicted proteins | sample 1597361 | NCBI WGS metagenome assembly OJNH01 (sample SAMEA2452136, study PRJEB22498) | human gut metagenome | biome: human feces; feature: human gut; material: feces | place: Australia | collected 2012
CTAGCAATGGTATTATAAAATTATTTTCTGCCGGTGTTTATATTAATAATATCAGAAACCCACGGAATATAACTGTAAAGTCCCATAAATGAAGTAATTGCTAGATATAAAATCAACGCGGTTGTTAAGCCTTGTATCGCTGATAAGCCGAATAAAAATGGCAGCGGCATATTGGCAAAATACGGAATAGCATTTATAAGCGGTATTCTATATAGAATTGCATATACAAGCTCTGCTAAAGTAGCTATTATAAAATATAATATCGAAAGAAATATTGACTGCATAATATGATAAAGCAGAAACGGCGTTACATGCTTCTTCATAATCGCTGCTATCAGCAGCCATATAAAACCAGCACCACCAGCAGTAAGATATGATGCTGCAGATATAATTCGCTCTATAGGATATATTTGTTTAGAAGGTCGCAACGATATCATCCTTTCTGTAATCTTCAATAAAATCATCTAAAACCTGAATAAATACAAGTTTGTATTCATCATTTTCCGGACGCATATTTACTGCTGCTCTATATGAATAAATTGAACGTTCAATTTCATTATTCATATAGTATACATTTGCAATAAGTACGTAAATGCTCGGATCAAGTTTATTAATCTTCAAAGCTTCTTTATACTGTGCTTCTGCTTCTTTATATTTTTTGATATTTGAGTACAGGTTGCCTGATAAAATATAAGCATTTGCTTCATTAGGATTTGCCTTGACAGCTTTTTTATAAAGCTCTGCTGCATCTTCATAATCCTTAAAATCTGATTTTGCTATTGCATAGCAGATATAAGCTTTATAATTGTCACCTGGCAAAGCAATTGCTTTTTCAAAATAATCATAACACTTTTCTTTATCTTTATTTACAGCAAGAGTATTTGCTATACACAAAGCTACTGTTTTATTATCAGGAGCAAGCTTGAATACTTTATAATAATATTCCAGAGCTTTATTGTAATCAAACAGCTTAAAGCATACATTTCCTAAATCCACAAGTGCTGTCAAATTTTCCGGATCAAGTGATAAAGCTTTTTCATAGTATGCTCTTGCTTCAACATAATCTTCAAAATCATGGTATAAAAGAGCTATCGCATTATAAACCTCTGGATCTTGAGAGTTGAAATCAAGAGTTCTATTGTAATAGTGTAATGCTTTAGGAAAATTCTTTAATTCAGCATACGTATTAGCCATATTGTAATAAACAAGATAATTGCTAGGATTTACAAGCATGGCCTGATTAAAATATTTTAAAGCTTTTTTGTACTCTTTAGAATAAAACCATATACTGCCTAGATTTAAAAGTGTCTGCAAATCTTTAGGATCAATTTCCAGAAGACTTTCGTATACAGAGATAACTTTTTCATACTGATTGTCCATTGCATAATACTTTGCAAGCTCATGGTAGTGCTCGGTATTATTTGGTTCTAATGCCATTTTTAAAACTGTTTTCTCTATCGCCTTATTTAATTCTTTTTTATCCATAATTAATTATCTCTCAATATTTTCGTATTCTGAGTATTCTTTTGATTCTTGCAGCCAGGTTTCTCTTGGAATGCTGAATGCATGGTTCCAAAATTTTTCTATAGCGTAAGTATCTCGCTCATCCTGATGAAGAATATGCACAACCACATCACCGTAATCAATCAGATTCCATCTGTTTTTTACATCATTTTCCCTTCCCAGAGGCAATCTGGAAAAAGTAGTTTTTACTTTATCGGCCAGATTTTCTGTTAATGCTTTAACCTGTGTATTAGTTTGTGCAGAACAGATTACAAAATAATCTGCAAAAGATGAAACATTGCTGATATTTAATATTGAAATGTCTTTTGCGATTTTTTCATCCAAAAATCTTGCAATTACGCATGCCAGCTTATACGATGTTATATCTATACTCATTCTAACTCCAACATATTTATTCTATTTTTATGTCTTCCGCCTTCAAATTCTGTTTCAAGCCAGATATCGACTATATCTAAGGCTAAACCCGGACCGGTAATTCTCTCTCCAAGGCACAAAATATTAGAGTCATTATGCATACGTGTCATTCTGGCTGTAAAAGTATCAGTACAGTGTGATGCTCTGATTCCTTTAAATCTGTTTGCAGAAATTGACATTCCAATACCGGTTCCGCAAGAATACCTCTATCACCACTAAGAAGAACATTTCGCGCTACTTCTTTGGCAATAACAGGATAATCGCAGGAATCTTCAGAGTAGCAACCATAGTCTTTTACTTCAACTCCGTGTTCCTCCAGATGTGCTTTTATCAAATTTTTTAAGTTATACCCGCCATGGTCTGAACCGATAAGTATTCTTGTCATATGAAGTTTCCTTTTTTGTTACAATTGTAACATTTTTGCAATAATTTATCAATAATTTACATTTTTTATATTTAATATAGATATGTTAGGTTGTATAAATTCTGTCAATCCAATGTTCCGTGCTGCAATATCTGATAAAGATATTGATAATTTTGAGCATGCAAAACAGCATTTCAGCGACTGTTACTTAATGACAACGCTGGAGACGCTTTCACATACACCTAATGGTAGAAAAGTATTAAAAGAACAGATTCAGTATGATGATAATAATCCAAAGCTTCTTAACTGCTATTTATATAAAGAAAATGGAGAGAAGGAAAAATATACAGTTCCAACGAATGCTGTTGTTAAAGGATATGAAAAGCTATACAGACTTCAGCCTAATGAAATAATTAGAAGCATGGATGTATCAGTTGCAGAATATGAGAATAAATATAAGTCTAAACCATGGATTTGTAGAGTAACCGATACATTTAAATCTTATTCATTCGAGAATAACCTTCCATCACACTTTATGAAAGTCTTTACTGGAATTGAACCTAGAGTTATTGCAGAAACGGACTTTAACCTCGATTTGTCCGGATATAAGAATGAAGTTATGGAGTTGTTCAAACGCATGGACAAAGAAAAAAATCATAGCTTTGTAATTGGTACGGGCGTAAAAATGCTTGACGGAAGAACTTGGCATGTATACATAATTGAAGATGTTGATTTAGCTAATAATACAATAACGGTAAAAGAAAAAAGAGGCAACACTCCGAGAAAAATGAATATTGATACAGCACTCAATACTTTTAAGTTTGTTGTAGGATATTTTAACAGCGACCTTGGAGAGAATATTAAAAAGGAATCTCAACAATAAATGTTGAACCGTTATTTACTTCACTAACTAAAGAAATTTTCCCTTCATGAAGTTCAACAAGTTCTTTAGTGATTGTAAGCCCTAAGCCGGTTGAACTTTCTTTTTTAGTATAAGCACTGTCAAGCTGAACAAATTTTGCAAAGATTTTTCCATGGTATTTTTTATCAATTCCAATGCCGTTATCATGGATTGCTATTTTGAAAGTTTCATCATTTGCTCTAATTGAAATATCAACATTATTATTTTCAGGGGAATATTTTATTGCATTACTTATTAAATTATATAATATCTGCTGAATTTTTTGATAATCAGCAAAGACTTCAAAATCAACCGGCATATCTTTATTCAAAACAATATTCTTTTTTTGTGCCAGAGGCATAAGTATGTTACATGCTTCGTTTACTGCCCTTGAAATCCAGAAAGAACTTTTAACAATTTTCATTGCATTTGCTTCAATTTTTGACATATCCAAAACTTCATTAATCATTCCAAGAAGATGCGTTGCAGAAACCTTAATATCATTAATATATTCTTCCTGCTTTGAATTAAGGTTTCCGTACAGCTGGGCTGAAAGTATATCCGAAAAACCTAGAATTGAGTTTAAAGGTGTTCTTAATTCATGAGAAATATTGGCAAGAAATTCATTCTTTACCTTATCCGCTTCCAGTATTCTCTCGTTTTGCTCTTTAATTGTCTTGTAAGCTTGATTTTTTTCTAAAATTCCATCCTTCAAAGCTTTAAGCTGAAGCTTAAACACATTAGAGAGCTCCATATCTTTAAGAATATATGAAAATACTGAAGAAACCGCATTTAAGGCATCTAGGTCCGCATTGCTGTAAAATCCATCTTCTCGTTTTGACAAAAGAATTATTCCAAAAACAGTAGATTTTATTGAAATTTTCGATAATATATAAGATTTCTGACGACTACCCTGTAACTCTACTGCTTCTACAAATTCAGAAGATGCATCAAATATTTTTCCCTCTTTTGAAAAAGCAAAATGCTTTAAATTGCTATTTAGTTTAAAAGTTTTATCTATTTCATAATTACTGTGTTTTTTGTATGTATACTTTAACTGTAGGCTATCTGGATTGAGAAAATAGATAAATCCCTCATCAAAAATTAATATCTTTTCAAGTTTGCGGAAAACATCCGCACTGTTATTTATATCTGTTTCAAACAGTGATGGTACGAGTTTTAAAATTTTTTCTGACGATAATAAAGCCAATTTTCCCCCTTGATTTAACCTTTTTATATAAGGCGGACAAGTTGTATTGTCCAGCCTCCAATCTTAATTTACCCCTTTTATTTACCCCCTAGCCTGCTGAAAGAGAAAATATATCGTATATTTCTTGATCTGAAAGTTCTGTAATAATTTTTTCACCTTCATAAACTGCTAAATCAGCAAGTTCTTTCTTTGATTTTAGCATTTCGTCAATTTTTTCTTCAAAAGTTCCTAGTGTTATCAAACGATGAACCATAACATTTTTATCCTGCCCTATACGATAAGTTCTATCTGTAGCTTGTTCTTCAACAGCAGGATTCCACCATAGGTCATAGTGAATAACGTTTGTAGCACTCGTAAGGTTCAAACCTGTACCGCCGGCCTTAAGAGAAAGTATCATTACTTTTCTATCATCATTATTTTGAAAATCTTCTATTAAATGTTCTCTTTGTGGAACAGTTAAAGATCCATGGAAGAATGAAGGTTCCGACCCGCATTCCTCACAAAGAATTTTTGTAAGCAAATCACCCATTTCTTTATATTGGGTAAATATAAGAGTCTTTTCGTTATTATCAAGTATACTTTGAACTAGTGATACACACTTTTCAGCCTTTCCGGAAAGCTCTTTTGAAGTTTCTCCGCTTTTTAAGAATTGATAAGGGTGGTTACAGATTTGTTTTAATGCTGTAATGAGCTTAAATATATTCCCTCGTCTGTTTACTCCGGTAAACCCGCTGATTTTTTCCATCATTTCGTTAAGAGTTTTTTCATATAATATAGCCTGAGATTTAGCAAGATAGCAGTAGTCATTCATAACCATCTTATCCGGAAGGTCAGAAATTACATGCTTGTCAGTCTTAAGGCGTCTTAATACAAATGGAGAAACCGACAGCTTGAGTTTTGAAGCTCTGGATTTCTCTTTAAATCTCTCAATAGGCACAGCATAACTCTTTTGAAACTCTTTTAATGAACCTAAATAACCTTTATTAATGAAGTCAAATATACTCCACAGCTCAGTAAGCCTGTTTTCTACCGGTGTACCTGTCATTGCTATTTTTATATCTGATTTTAGAGATTTGATTGCAAGAGTCTGTGCAGTATCAGGGTTTTTAATATTCTGTGCCTCATCAACAACAACCATTCCCCACGTGTTTTTCTTCATCTCTTCAACATCAATACGCATAATTGCATATGTCGTTAGAATTACATCGCACTTTAAATCAAGTTTTCTATCAATTCCATGATATGTTGCAGTCTTTAATGAAGGAGCAAACATTTGAAGCTCCTTCATCCAGTTTCCCATCAGTGTGGTAGGACAGACAACAAGAACTGGATTCTTTAGCTTATTTTCTTCTTTTAATTTTAGTATAAGGCTGATAACCTGTATCGTCTTACCAAGCCCCATATCATCAGCCATACAGCATCCGAACCCCTTTGAAATATTGGTCCATAGCCATTTAAGACCTGTCATCTGGTAAGCTCTTAGGTCACCTTTTAAGTCTTCCGGCTGTGTTACTTCTACCGGTTTTGCAAAGTCTTTTATGACATTAGCGTATGCCTCATCATAGTTAAAGTCATAATTTTGCAGCTGGCCTGACATTGAAGCATGAATAAGTTCAAGACGAGTCATCTTCTTATGGTTAGCATTTTTTATCTGCTCTACAAGCTTCTGGCCTTCTGCCTTATCTACAAGAATATACTTGCCATTATATTGTATCAAGCCATTGCTCTCACTAACAAGCTTATTAAATTCCTCAAGAGAAATCTTTTCATCCCCCAGAGAAACTTCATAAGAAAATTCAAGAATATCGTCTAGAGAGATTGCACTGCTTGAAACGGTATTAAATATATTCATTAAATCATCAGAACGGGAAGCTTTAACTTTTGCATTAATAGAAGCTCTAGGAACAATAATATTAGTAAGTTCTTCCGGTAATACAACATCTATTTGGGCTTTCTGGAGGTAATAAGCTGTTTGAGCAATAATTTTATAAACCTCGTTTAGATTTAATGTCAGCGCTAGCTTATCCTCATCTTCAAAAAGAGTTTCAAGCTCAGGCATATATCGTACAGCATAATTAAGCTGTTTTTCAATAATTTTACCAATGTCATCCGTATCAAGCTCCCAAATCTTATCATTTTGATACAAATCATCAAGCATTATTGTTTCATTTGTTTTACGGTTTTTGATATGAATTTTAAGTTCAAATTCATCGTCACTGACTTTATTTACTTTAAAGAATGGAATAAGATCATATTTACCGAGATAAAGCTCATCCAACCACTGTGCAATGTTTTCAGCAACATCTTTACCTTTAAGCAGCGAACGCTGTTCTAAATCCTTAATCATATAATGTCCGGATTTAATGTCTTTGAAACGATAAGCTTTTATCCCTAAAAATTTATAAATAAGATAATTTAGATATTCTCTAATAAATCTTTCAACGAAGTTCTTTGGCTTAACGCCCTTAATAAAAATATTTTCTGGCAGATTTCTCTCGAGCTCATTAATTATTTTAGCAGATTCTTTATTTGAAATAATAGGTTCGTATACTATACGGAATGACCCGCCCGCCGGGCCTTCTTTCTTATGAACAGTTGGTATAAAATAAAGCTTTTCAATAAGCTTCATAACAAAGTGAGTTAATTTATTAAAATAAGCAAAAGTTTGTGTAAGAGATGAAAAATCAATTACCTCCCCAAATCCGCCAAAGTAGTCAAGAACTAAATCAAGAGGCATAACATAGCCAATTTGGCCATTAACCTCTTTAGACGTAAATCGGAACATTGACCCCTTTGATTTTAAATAAAATTGAAAGTTATTTGTGGGGGTTACAAAGAATGATAATTTAGGATTTTCAGCCGTACCGTCATTAATAAGCAGAAAATCAGTATTTCTGACAGGTGAATTAGGTGATAAAAATATCCCCTCAAATTCATCTTCAACAAGCTGGTATATCAAGCTCAAAGTATATCGAAAATCTTTATTTTTAAATCCTTCCGGATTTTCACTAAGATTAAAAAAGAATTCATCTACATTATTTTTTTTGAGTGATAAATCTATATCTAAAGGTTTTGTTGCTGTCATAAAATCTCTCTTTGTACTCTCCGGTAGAAGTATTCGGGCTATAAGCCCGAACCTTAATACCTTATCTTTTACTTTATTAAACTGTCACAATCCATTTCATCAGGCTTTTTAATACCCATTAATTGAAGTATTGTAGGAGCAACATTGCATAATGCTCCGTCTTCTTTCAGTTGAATATCCTTTGGACCGTTAATTATAACAAGCGGAACTTCATTTGTAGTATGTGCAGTTTGCGGTTTACCAGTTTTTTCATCAACCATAACTTCCGCATTACCGTGATCTGCTGTAAGAACCATTGTTACATTATTTTCTTTACATTTTTCTGCAATTTTACCGACGCATTCATCAACAACTTTGCAGGCTTTTTCAGCTGCTTCTAGAACACCTGTATGCCCTACCATATCAGGATTTGCAAAGTTAACTAAAATAAAGCCGTAATCTTTATTTTCTATTGCTTTAAGAACATTTTCGCAAACTTCATATGCACTCATTTCCGGCTGCAAATCGTAAGTTGCAACTTTTGGAGAAGCAACAAGCTTTCTTGTTTCATGAGGTTTTGGCTCATCAATACCACCATTAAAGAAGAAAGTTACGTGAGCATATTTCTCAGTTTCGGCAGTTCTAAACTGGTTAATACCGTTAGCTTCCAATACATCACCAAGGATATTAACAAGCTGTGTCTTAGGGAATGCTACAGGGAATGTAAATGTAGCTTCATAACTTGTCATTGTGCAGTAGTAAATATTTTTAAGCACTTTCTTTCTGTTAAAACCGTCAAAATCAGCAAAATTTATTGCTTTGGTTATTTCACGCGCTCTATCAGGTCTGTAGTTAAAGAATATAATAGCATCATTGTCATGAATTCTGCTTGTATTTACCCCTTCTTCTCCCCCAATTGCTGCAGGGAGAACAAATTCATCGGTAATACCGTTTTCATAAGATTTTTTAACTGCCTCAACCGCAGAAGAAGCATGTTCTCCTTCACCAAATAATAAACAGTTATAACCTTTTTCAACCCTATCCCATCTGTTATCCCTGTCCATGATATAGTATCTTCCGATAACAGAAGCAACCGGGGGAAGGTTGTATTTTTTTAGTTCATCTTCAACGGTTTGCAAGTAAGTGCATGCACTTGAAGGAGGTGTGTCACGACCGTCAAGGAATGCATGAACATAAACTTTTTTTAGCCCTTCATCAGCAGCCAGTTTAATTAAAGCTAAAACGTGGTCTAACGAAGAATGTACTCCGCCTGTTGAAACGAGTCCGTATATATGCAGAGAAGAATTATTTTTCTTGGCATGCTCAATCGCTTCCAGAAATTTTTCATTTTTAAAGAATGAACCGTCTTTTATAGCTCTGTTAATTTTTGATAAATCTTGATAAACAACTCTTCCTGCACCGAGATTTAAGTGGCCGACTTCGCTGTTTCCCATTTGTCCGTGGGGAAGCCCTACATATTCACCATCAGCATGAATTTTAGTAGATGGATAGTCTTTTATTAATTCAGGAACATTAACAGGGTGCGCAAGTTTAGTTGCATCATATTTTTCAGAGCCGGTAGAAATTCCCCAGCCGTCCATAATACATAACAATACTCTATTAGTCATAGTTATAATCTCCTCTTAAAAAGTCTTTTAACCCTATAAGTTTATGACAAAGAGGCATAAATGTAAAGAGGAAAGCTGGTATCATACTCCCTTTATTTTAGCAAATATTAATTTTTGTAAAGATAAATTTGCAAGCTGAAAATCAGTCAGTATAATGGTTTTAGTAATTTTGCACAAGAACGTGTAAAAATATATAGCATTTATATAGCAATTTTTATTTCGTTTGTGTGTTTAGATATATAAGACCAAAAAGATGTAAATATTTATGGGATTAAAAAAGTAAGTTGTAAAATATAGGAGTAATTAGTTATGTCAGATGAATTAACAATTCAACCAGGGGTAAATCCTCAAATCCAACCAAAGAAAACTTCAACAACACCTTATGCATTAGGCGGTGCTGCAGTAGGTGCAGCTGCTGGTTGGGGCGCTTCTGCTCTGTACAAAGGAACACCTAGTGCAAAGTCTTATGAAGAGCTTATTAAAGATGCAAATGAAAAAGATGTAGTTGACCTTAAAGCAAAAAAAGAAGCTTTAGATAAAGCTGAAAAAGAATTAGCAGATGCAGGCAAAGTTGTCTATGATGGAAAAGAAAAAGAAGCTTTGGACAAAGCTATAAAAGCACGCGATGAAGAATTAGCGAGATTAACAGAAACAAAATCAGGTAATTCTAAAGTTTTCCAAGCTAAAAACTGGGATAAATTAGGAATTGATGCTACTGATCTTCCTACAACCAATGAACGAACTGGTAAACCTTTTACTACAAATAAAGGAGCTAGTACATGGGAAAAAGAAGTCAGGGGTGAATACAATCGCTTAAAAGCTGAATATGATAAAGCTGTACACGATTTAAATTCAAGACTTGGCAGTGGTGATGAACAAAAATTAATCCAGCATAAATTTGATATTCAGAAATATTTAGATGATTCTTATAATGCAAATAAGAAAGTAAAACCAGATAAATTAGATAAGTTGTTTACGACCGAAACAGGCTGGGGTAAACATACTTATGAATATACAAGAGCAGAAAAGGTTGCAAATACTATTATACCTTCTGTAGGAAAAGATCCTAATAAACTTACAAATGCACAGGTTCAAGCTTTTGCTGAAAAACTAGACAATGGGGCTGCAACTCCTGCAGGTTATCGCAGCAGAACAGTATTTGAAGTCGTAGAAGGTAAGAGAAAACCTGTAAAATACGCTTTTAGTTCTGATATGTTTAATGAGTTTAGAAACTCTGAAAATGCAAAAGTTGCAGAACAAAGAACAGAGTTAATTGAGTCATTATTAAATAGAGCAAAAGAAAATATTGGCTTACAAAAACGCCAGGCTAACTTTGTAAAAGATTTTATTGAAACAGTTCCAGATTCAACTGCAGAAAAAACAGGCTTATTTAATACAACAAAAGGTGGTAGAAAAGAAGTTAAAATAACAAATATTATATCAGAAGCAACTTCTAAACCATCTTTCTATGATAAAGACTTAAATAAAGTTGCAAAAGCAATTGAAAAGAATGGCGGAGCATATACTACAATGCCAACAGGATTAAAAGGTTCCTATGCAGGTGCGAAAGACTTGCAGCAATTACAAGAAATGATTCAATCAAGAAAAGATGTTTTGAAAATGTTTAATCAGGAACAACGTGCTCTTGCAAAAGATTTAAGAGCTTGTGTTGATGACCATGCAGTATTAAAACAGCTTGAAGAAAAAATTGCAGATGTTAGAAATGCAGATGAAGGTGTTGCTAAAGCGAAAGAAGCTATCTTTAAGCAATTCCCAGGTTTAGCAGAAGGCATTGAAAAAGCTGGTTTAACTCAAAGTGAAGCAATGGAAAAAGAAAGTTATAAAAAGTTAGCCAAAGTTGTAGAAGACAAGCAAGCTCTTTATGACAAGGTTGCAGCAGAAAAAGGCAAGGTTAACGAAACCGCTAAAAAAGCAGCAGAAGAAGTTAAAAATAAAGCGAAATCAGAACTTGATGACTTAGTAAAAACTCTCAATAGTAAAGTTAAAGGAATGAGCGGTGGTGCTAAAGCTGCTGTAATTGGCGGTCTGGCTGTAGTCGGTGGCTTAATTGGAGCTAATATGGCTAAATCAAAAAATAAAAATGCAGAAGCTGCAGCAAGACAAATTATTGCTTAGCTGCAATCAATAACTAATAAAATATATTTTACAAACAATAATGAAACCGATTAAACTTATTTAGTCGGTTTTGTTTTTGTGTTATTATACTTTATGCTGCAGGGAGGAGAGAATGACTAAAATAAAAAATTTTGTATTAAAACATCCTGAATTATTTACAATTCTGGGATTAACCATATTATTTTACTTTATATTTTTTCACAATATATGGGCATATGCATTGATGGATGTTGATGAATCAAGATATGTATCAATGTCAAAGGATATGTTTCATACGAAAGATTTTCTTACATTGTATTTAAATAAACAATTCTTTTTTGAAAAGCCACCCCTGTATTTTTGGGGAGAATGTTTATCGTTTGCTTTTTGGGGCAGGGTAACAGAATTTACAGCTCGATTTCCTGTTGCTTTAGACGGTATGTTATGCTGTTTTACTGTATATTTTTTAGGAAAAAGAATTATATCACGTGGTTACGGGGTTGTTTCATCTTTAATTTTTGCAACATCTCTAGAATTTTTAATCCTGGCAAAATTTGCCATTCTTGATATTGTTGTTGCAACCTGTATCGGATTTTCTTTATGCTTTGGAATTTTTACTAATTTTTGCCAAGAAAAACATAAAAAATACTGCTGGTGGTTATTCTATATTTTTTCAGGCCTTGCTGTTATGGCAAAAGGAATCCCTGGTTTTGTAATACCGTTTGGGTCTATGTTTTTCATCTCATTATATTCGAAAAATTTTAAAGAAATCTTTAAGCCACTATACTTTATTCCGGGTATAATCTTATTTTTATTAATCACATTGCCTTGGCATATTATTATGCTAAAAATGCATGATCCTTTGTTCTTTGAGGAATATATCGTAAAACACCACATTGAGCGTTTTATTGGAGGGAATGAGCTTGGAAGAGAACAACCGTTCTATTTCTATATATTGACTTTATTATGGGGATTTTTCCCTTGGATATTTTCAGTACTTGCAGTTTTTATAAGAAAAATCGTTAAAAAGGATTTTGTATTTAAGAATGTTACTAATATGCAAAAATTTTTGGTTTATAACGGAATTATAACCTTATTTGTTCTGGTATTTTTCTCTGCATCTGATACTAAGCTTGTTACATATATTCTTCCTATATATGGCTCTCTGGCATGTCTTGGAGGTTATATATGGACCAGATATATAGAAAAAGGCGAATACAGTAAAATTATTAACATAACTGTCTATATATTAGGCGGAATATTTATTCTAGCTTCAATAATAGCATTATTCACACCTTTATACTTGCCAGCTCAGCTTAATAGTGATATTGCTTCTGCAAAACCGCTTTGCATATCACTATTATTTATTGCAGGTTTAGCTTCTATAATTTTTGCAAAAAAAGAGAAGTATATTGGAGTTTTCTTTACGTACGTACTATTTATGCTTATTCTTTCAGCGTTCGGAACAGAAAAATTCTTTGAAATTGACTATAAATTTGGGCAAGATGACCTGATGCGTTTTGCAGAATATGCAAAGGTACATAATAAAACACTAACTGCATACAAATTTGATCGAAAATATTCATTAATTTTTTATAGCGGTCAACCTGTTGAATATGGACTTTTCTATAACATTGAAGATTTAAAAAATGAATTAAAAGAGCAAAATAATCTTGTAATAGTTCAATATAAACATATGAATAAAGACTTTAAAAATTTGAATTACAAAGTCATTGATAAAGGGCGTAAATATATGCTTATAGAAAAGAGATAATTTTACAAACCTTAATATGTTTATGTGTTAGATTATAGTTATGGCAAAATTTATACCTTTACATATTCACTCGGAGTTTTCACTTCTGGATGGGACAATAAGAATAGGGGATTTGGTAAACTACGCCAAAGAAAATGAACTTCCCGCAATTGCTGTTACAGACCACGGTGTAATGTACTCTGCAATTGAGTTTTATGAGAAAGCTAAAGAAGCCGGGATAAATCCACTTATTGGCTGTGAATTTTATGTGCATGATGGAGATATACATGTTCATGACAATTCTCATAATCCTTTGTATCACCTAATTTTAATATGCAAAGACGCTAAAGGTTACGCAAACTTAATCAAGCTAGTATCAACTGCGTGGTGTGAAGGTTTTTATTACAAGCCTCGTATTAACTTTGAGCTATTAAAAGAGCATCATGAAGGACTTATCTGTGCATCTGCCTGTTTAGGCGGTGAAGTCTTGCAAAACCTTTTAAAAGGAGATTATGCGAAGGCTAAAGAAACAGCACAGAGATATAAAGATTTATTTGGAGATGATTATTATATTGAGCTGCAGGATCACAATTTGGAAGATCAAAAGCGTACAAATCCTGATTTGATTAAAATAGCAAAAGAGCTTAATATCAAAATGATTATTACCAATGACTCCCATTATCTTAGAAGAGAAGATGCAGATGCTCAGGATACTCTTCTTTGTCTGCAAACAAATGCTGATAAAGATGATCCAAACCGCTTCCATTTTCCTAACAACGAATTTTATATTAAATCAAAAGAAGAGATGCGTAAGGCATTCTCCTGGATGGACGATGAAACTTTTGAAGAATGCGTGAAAAATACAGAAGATGCGGCTTCAAAATGTAATGTAGAAATTGAGCTTGGAAATGCACCTCTCCCTCATTATGATGTGCCGGAGGGTTACACAAACGAAACCTACTTGCAGCATATTGTATATGAAGGTCTGAAAAAACGTTACGGAGAAATATCTGACGATTTAAAATCTCGTGTTGATTATGAGCTAAGTGTAATAAACAAAATGGGGTTTCCGGCATACTTTCTTATAACCTGGGACTTTATACATTATGCTAAAACAAATGGAATACCAGTAGGACCAGGAAGAGGCTCAG
>OJNH01002153.1_pt1 | contig 14118 bp, 10 predicted proteins | sample 1597361 | NCBI WGS metagenome assembly OJNH01 (sample SAMEA2452136, study PRJEB22498) | human gut metagenome | biome: human feces; feature: human gut; material: feces | place: Australia | collected 2012
ATCCTTCGGGCATGTATTCATCAGAGACTTAACAAAATAAGAAATCACGTAAAAAACGTTGCGTTCTGCGGCAATTATCTTAGTTCTCTGATGACAGAACAATTTACTGTATTGGCTGCAAAATGGTTTATTTATTGCTGACATAATAAGTAATATGTGGTTGTGGAGGATTTGAAGTATGGGAAGTTTGAGCGAGTTTTAAATGTGGATCTGACGAGGGATGAGTAAATGTCAGATCTTGTAGTACAAAATTGATAGAATGGAGTTTAAGTATGATCAAGAGAATGGATTTATCCGGTGATTGGGCATTTGCCTTGGATGCGGACAAAACAGGGATCGAGCAGGGAATTTTCCGTAGTCTGCCTGCAGATACGATTACACTTCCCGGTACAACTTCGATCGCCAAAAAGGGAACTCCTTCTGACAAGAAAGAAATCGGTTTTCTGACTGATCCATACTTGTTTGAAGGTTACGCATGGTATGCAAAAGAAATTACCTTGGACAAAGATTTCAAAAACAAAAATATTTATTTACATTTGGAACGTACACGCCTGACTCGTGTTTGGGTTAATGATGTAGAGGTCGGATGCAGAGACAGCCTTACTACTCCACATCATTACGATCTGACTCCTTATATTAAGGACAACACGTTTCGTCTGACTATTTTAGTTTCTAATGTGGATTACCCGACCAAAGGCGGTCATCTGACCTCTCCGGATACCCAGACGAATTGGAATGGTATTATCGGCGAGATATCGCTTCACATATGTGATGAGATCATGATCGAACATATCAAAACCTACCCGGATACAGAGCACAAATCTGTCCGTGTAGAGATTACCACCAACAATACAACGCAGACGCAACGCAATCTGTCTGTCTGTGCCGAAGCTGAATTAATGGACATTTCCGGCAAGACAGGCGTACAAGTACCTGCTGCATATTTTCAGGACATTTTCTTCCCGGTCGGCAAAGGAACGGCCGAATTTACTTATGAACTGGGAGAAGATGCTGTACTTTGGAGCGAATACAGTCCGGTCATCTACGAACTGCACCTGACAATTCCGGGTACCGACGAGGAGAGCGTGACAACATTCGGTCTGCGCGACTTTTCCACATCAGAGACTGAATTTTTGATCAACGGGACACCGACATTCCTGCGTGGCAAACACGATGGTTTGATCTTTCCAATGACTGGAGCGGTTCCTACTTCCGTAGAAGAATGGATCCGCGTTATGAGCATTTCCAAATCTTACGGTATCAATCATTACCGTTATCACACCTGCTGCCCTCCGGACGCTGCATTTGTGGCGGCTGATCTGTTGGGTATTTACATGGAACCTCAGCTTCCTTTCTGGGGAACCTTGACCGCACCGGGTGATGAAGGGCACAATGCCGAAGAGCAGGATTATCTGATCGAAGAAGGTTATCGCATGATGGATGAATTTGGTAACCATGCTTCTTATTGTATGATGTCTCTTGGAAATGAGCTTTGGGGCAGCAAAGAGCGCATGGCAGAGATCATTACAAATTATCGCAAGGTGGATGATCGTCATCTGTATACACAGGGTTCCAACAACTTCCAGCACACCCCGGTACTATTACCGGAAGACGATTTCTTTGTCGGAGTCCGTTTTAGCAAAAACCGTTTATTCCGTGGTTCCTATGGTATGTGTGATGCCCCTTTGGGACATATTCAGTGGGATGAACCTTCTGCTGATCATAACTACGACGAAGTGATCCATCCTACAAATGCAGCCGCCGATGCCGGCAACGATGCGGAAGAAATCGAAATCCAATACGGAACCGGTGTTAAGAAAGTAAAAGCTGCCGATAATGGGGGTGTTTTGATCCCACATATTCCGGTTGTCTCCCATGAGATTGGACAATTTGCGGTTTATCCAAACTTCCGTGAGATTGATAAATATACCGGCGTTCTCAAAGCAAGAAACTTCGAAGTATTCAGAGACCGTTTGAAAGAAAAGGGCATGTTAGATCAAGCCGATGACTTTTTCTACACCAGTGGTAAGCTGTCTGTTCAATGCTACAAGGAAGAACTGGAGGCTGCTGCTCGTACAAAACTGCTCGCCGGATATCAAATATTGGATATTCAGGACTTTTCCGGTCAGGGTACCGCTCTCGTTGGTATTTTGGATGCCTTTATGGACAGCAAAGGACATGTTACACCGGAGGAATGGGCAGGATACTGTTCCGATCACATTCTGTTAGCACAGTTTCCAAAATATGTCTATCAGGCAGGAGAAACCTTCCGTGCTAAGATGGCGATCCGCTACTACAATCCTGAGAAGTTGGAGAATAAAATTCTTCACTGGGAATTAAAACAGCAGAAAAAGATCATTCGAGAAGGATCCGTTGTGATTCCGGATGGTGCTTTTGACCTGGTAGAATTAGACGAGATAACCTTTGATTTTCCGGAGATCACGGAAGCTGCTACTTATCATTTGGATCTTAGTGTACCGGAAACCAATATGGCAAACACCTATGAGCTATACTGCTTCCCAACACTGTCAACGGAAATTCCGGCCTCCGGCATGACGATCGGTGAAGGTGCCAATGAAGTCCATGTGACGGCTGATTACGCAGAAGCCTGCGCATTGCTTCAAAATGGTCAAAAAGTATTGTATCTGCCAACCGAACTTGCCGACAAGATCGAAGGCTTTTATTGTACGGATTTTTGGTGTTATCCAATGTTCCGCGATATTTGCGAATGGATGAAGAAGCCGGTTGCTGTCGGTACAATGGGGCTGTTGATCCAAAAGGATCATCCGGCTTTAGCTTCTTTCCCGGCTCACAAATATTCCACACCACAGTGGTATAAGATCGTATCGCACTGTGACTGTGCTATCTTAGATGACGTGACCGATAAGAGCTACCGCCCGATCGTGCAGATGGTTGACAACTTTGAACGTAACCACAAACTGGGTATCTTGTTTGAAGGTAAAGTTGGCGAGGGTACCTTGATGGTATGTACCAGCCGTTTAAGTGAGGTTGCCGAGTATCCTGAGATCAAATGCTTTGCAAGATCAATACTGGATTATGTGACCTCGGATGCTTTCGCACCTGAGCAGACATTGGATATGGCACTTCTTAAACGTGTATTTTGCAAGGAAGACTAACGGTCACATCCGAATAAAACAATAAAAGATATAAGCAAATAAAAGCCACCAAGACCTGATAGGTAACCTGTCTGCTGACAGGACATGTCAAATCTTGGTGGCTTTCAATTTTGATACTCTTATATGTGCTTTCAACCTAATGTGAAAGAACATACCTCATTATTACAAACTTTAATTCTAAAGTGATTGGATAAACCGCATGAATGCATTCATTCCTTCGTCTGTGTTTTTATAAACACCGGCATGTTCTAATACTTTCTTAAAAACGATACCGATCTCCGTCTGAAGAATTTCATCTACATTATCTTCTGTGATCGCATCGTATTTTGGTAAAAACTCGTCTACCCAGTCTGCATGTTTTGCAAGTTCCTCATCGGCTCGAATATCTTTTCCTGATATAATGTATTCGCCCAAACGCTGCATTTCTCCCTTTAATCTAGCCGGAAGGACTGCCAGACCCATAACTTCGATCAAGCCGATATTTTCTTTCTTAATATGGTGCAGTTCCTGATGTGGATGGTACACACCTAACGGATACTCCGGCGTTGTAATGTTATTGCGAAGTACCAGACCCAGTTCAAACTCCCCGTCCCGCATTCGCGCGATCGGTGTGATCGTATTGTGTGGTTCTCCATCCGTCTGCGCATAGATAAAAGCATCTTCATCCGTATATGCTCTCCATGCCGTCAAAATATGTGCAGCAAGCTTTACCAGGCGCTCAGCCTCTTTATGACGAATACGTACAACCGACATCGGCCAATTTACGATCCCCGCCTGTACATCCTCAAAGCCCAGAATCGTCAATGTCTGCTTGATTTCCGCTCTTTCCATTGCAAATTCATAATGACCACCCTGGAAATGCTCATGTGCCAATATCGAGCCGCCTACAATTGGCAGATCGGCATTTGAACCTACAAAATAATGTGGGAACTGACGCACAAAATCCAACAGTTTACGAAAGGCAGATTCATCAATCTTCATCGGTGTATGATCACTATTAAATAGGATACAGTGCTCATTGTAATATACGTAAGGAGAATACTGCAATCCCCACTGACCGCCATCAATGGTTACCGGAATAACACGGTGATTCTGTCTTGCCGGATGATTCACTCTACCTGCATACCCCTCGTTTTCTTTACACAGCAAACATTTCGGATAAGCACTCTGTGGTGCATTTTTGGCAGCGGCGATCGCCTTAGGATCTTTCTCCGGCTTAGATAAATTGATCGTAATGTCTAATGTCCCATACTCTGTATCTGCGGTCCACTTTACATCACGCTTGATTCGATCACGGCGGATATAATTGGTATCACAACTTAATTTATAATAATAGTTTGTTGCCGCTTTGGGTGATTCTTCATACAACTTGCGAAACTTGCGGATCACGGTACTTGGTGCCGGAACGAGTGCTCCCATCAGTTTCGTATCAAATAAATCCTGATAAACAACGCTGTTCTCTGTCATAACACCACGGGAATACGCATTTTCCATAAGGTCCGCTAAAATCTCATGAACCGGCCGTACCGGTGTCTTCTGCTCTGGTGTCTGATATTCATCCAACTGCATAATCTCCAACAAACGATTGATCACATACACACGATCTTCCGCTGCGACCAAACCATTTTTCTCCCCATAACGAACCAACTCATCAATCAACACACTGTTATCTGCCATGCTATTACCGTACCTTTCTATATGTGGTTGAGGGGTCCGCTAAGACCCCTCCCAATAAATAATATGAAATCTTTGATAGGCTTAGTGTACTTTTTCGCCCTTAATCTCGATCATGTGATTTACTGCATGCTCTAACGCATCAATAGAAGCACGAATAATATCTTCATCACTGCTTACGCCCCAATATAACTGCTTCTCATCCTGCGTAATTCCAACATAAGCCATCGCCTTAGAAGAAGATGTCTTCGACAATGCGTGCTCCTCATATACATCCAATACATAGCTGATACCTAAGAAATCCTTGATCGCATTGTTGACTGCATTCAAACGTCCATTTCCCTTTGCCTCGACAACTTCTTTTTTGCCATCCTGCTCAAAAGTAACCTGCGTTGTAATACCATCTTTCTGCTGGAAGTGTACTTCTGCAATAGCAAAACTGCGCTTTGGCTGGCTGTATGTCTCTTCGAATACGCGCAGCATATCTTCCGGACTGAGCTCTGCATGTGCATGATCGGAAACACCCTTCATCAGGTAACCGACTTCCTCACGCATACGGTCTGGAATCTCTAATCCGTAATTCTGTTTTAATACATACGCTACACCGCCCTTACCGGACTGGCTGTTGATACGGATAACATCCGAATCATATGTTCTTCCAACATCTTTCGGATCGATCGGCAGATATGGAACCGTCCAAAGATTTTCGTTACGCTCCTCGCGAAATGCCATACCTTTGGAGATAGCATCCTGATGAGAACCGGAAAATGCGGTAAATACAAGCTCACCTGCATATGGCTGACGCTTGGATACCTGCATTGCTGTCAAACGCTCATACGTATCTGCGATCTCCTGCATATTGTGGAAATCTAACTTGGAATCCACACCGTGAGAATGCAGATTCATAGCAACAGTTACTAAGTCTAAATTACCGGTACGTTCACCGTTACCAAATAAAGTGCCTTCCAAACGGTCTGCTCCTGCCAATACACCAAGCTCCGCAGTTGCCACGCCGGTACCACGGTCATTGTGTGGATGCAGAGAAAGAACAACATTATCACGGTATTTCAGATGTTTGCTGACATATTCAATCTGGCTTGCAAAAACATGCGGCATTGCATTCTCGACAGTGGCAGGGATATTAATGATCGCCGGTGCATCTGCCTGTGGCTGCCATACATCCAAAACGGCATTACATACTTCTACTGCATAATCTACTTCTGTTCCATGGAAACTCTCCGGGCTGTATTCAAAGCGGAAGTTACCATGTGCCTCTGCAGCAAGCTCTTTTAACAGTTTTGCTCCGTTTACTGCAATCTCCTTGATCTCTTCCTTGGATTTACGGAACACCTGCTCTCTTTGTGCTACAGATGTAGAATTATATACATGAACGATTGCATTTGGTGCACCATCCACTGCTTCAAATGTCTTGCGGATAATATGTTCTCTTGCCTGTGTAAGTACCTGAACCGTTACATCATCCGGAATGAGATGCTGATCGATCAGTGCTCTCAAAAAAGTAAACTCTGTCTCGGATGCTGCCGGAAAACCGACCTCGATCTCCTTAAATCCAATCTTAACCAGCATCTTAAAAAACTCTATTTTCTCGTCCAGGCTCATTGGCTCGATCAAAGCCTGATTGCCATCACGTAAATCAACACTGCACCAAACCGGCGGCTTATCAATTGCATCTTTCTTTACCCATTCATAGCAATCCTCCGGTGGCATAAAATAACTCTTCTGATACTTTTCAAATCCTTTCATAAATAACCTCACTTTCCAGACTCCCCTTTGAGTCCTTGTAATGCGTTGCGCATCTGTGTGCATTCTGTCAGAGTTTGTATAAGGATCAACGTGAAATTCTTTCGTAATGTAAAAAACGTCTCTATATAATATAGAGACGGATCATCCGCGTTACCACTCTTATTCATGAAAAACATGCGCTCACAGGTACATCAACAACTTGTCAATACCTTTCCCCTCTAACGGTGGGAATCCGTCCTGATCTACTAAAGTTCAACCGGCTGCTCCGAGACGAGTTCGCCATATCACTTCCACTGCTTCGCATCAACCAACAGCTTTCTGCATTCCATTCTATGGTTACTACTTCTCTTCTTCGCATTTCATCAAACATCATACCACATACATTCTAATTTGAAAACCCCCAATTTTTATCATTGTATCTTCCAAGTAGGGAATTTTTTTAAGGGCAGCTTTCAAAGAAACTCCCAGACTGCATTTTTGATAACATAGCGTATTTTTGGTATTGGCATAATGTGGATTATGGGGATTGTGTTGTAAATAGAAATGTGCTAGTATAAATCCCGTCGAGAAAAACACAATATATAGTGTCACCATGACATTTTTCGAACATTATATAGTACTTCTAAAAATCCGAGAAAGTATGCATATCCACGCAGTCTGTGTGCTTTCCTCGATTAGGAAGCAAGTCTGAATGGAGGAGGTTGCATTCATGAAAATCATGAAAAGAAGTGGCATTGAAGCCGATTTTGATGTCACCAAAATATCAGCAGCGATCAAAAAAGCAAACTGCGAGGTTGCCGCTGTTGATCAATTATCAGAAGAACAGATCGAGGAGATTTCTACTAATGTAGAGAAGATTTGTTCTGACATTGGCCGAACTCTCGGCGTCGAAGAAATTCAGGATCTTGTCGAGGATCAGATCATGAACAAACGTGCATTTGTGCTGGCACGCAAATACATTACTTACCGTTATACCCGCGCCTTAGTCCGCAAATCCAACTCAACCGATAAGCAGATCTTAAGCTTGTTGGAATGTAATAATGAAGAGGCAAAGCAGGAAAATTCCAATAAGAATCCTACCGTAAATAGTGTACAACGCGATTATATGGCCGGTGAAGTCAGTAAAGACATTACCAAGCGTTTTTTGCTCCCAGAGGATATCGTAGCCGCACACGAACAGGGCATTATACATTTTCACGATTCCGATTATTTTGCACAGCATATGCACAACTGCTGTCTTGTCAATTTGGAAGATATGCTGCAAAACGGTACTGTGATCAGTGAAACCATGATCGAACGGCCAAAGAGTTTTTCAACTGCCTGCAATATAGCAACGCAGAGCATTGCACAGATTGCCAGTTCCCAGTACGGCGGACAGAGCATTTCTTTGGCACATCTCGCCCCATTTGTGGATGTCAGCAGACAAAAATTCCGACTGCAGGTGCGTGATGAGTTTGAAAAAGCGAATATCGCTGCTTCCGAAGAACAGATCAATAATGTAGCAGAACAGCGTGTGCGCGACGAGATCAAGCGTGGCGTACAGATGATCCAGTATCAAGTGATCACGTTGATGACAACTAATGGACAAGCACCATTTGTTACGGTATTTATGTATTTGGATGAAGTTCCGGAAGGACGTCTGCGTGATGATCTTGCACTCGTAACGGAAGAGATCCTTCGCCAGCGTATTCAGGGCGTTAAGAATGAAAAAGGTGTATATATTACTCCTGCTTTTCCAAAGCTGATCTACGTATTGGAAGAAGATAATATTACCGAAGGCAGTAAATATTGGGAACTAACCAAACTGGCAGCAAAATGTACGGCAAAACGAATGGTTCCTGACTATATTTCTGAAAAGATCATGCGTAAATTAAAAGATGGCAACTGCTATCCTTGCATGGGCTGCCGTTCCTTCCTGACTGTTTATCATGACGAAAACGATAAACCAAAGTTTTACGGCCGCTTTAATCAGGGCGTTGTCACGATCAACTTAGTGGATGTTGCCTGCTCTTCCGGCAAGGATATGGATAAATTCTGGCAGATTTTTGATGAACGTCTGGACTTGTGTTATCGTGCACTGATGTGCCGCCACAAGCGTTTATTAGATACGCCTTCCGACGTTGCTCCAATCCTTTGGCAGTACGGTGCTCTCGCTCGTCTGGAGAAAGGTGAGACGATCAATAAACTGCTATATAACGGATATTCTACGATTTCTTTGGGATACGCCGGATTATGCGAATGCACCAGATATATGACCGGACACAGTCATACTGATCCGGAATCCACTCCATTTGCATTGCAAGTCATGCAGCATATGAACGATGCCTGTGCAAAATGGCGCGAAGAAACCAACATCGACTTTAGCTTATATGGTACTCCGCTAGAGTCCACCACCTACAAATTTGCCAAATGTCTGCAAAAACGCTTTGGCATTATCGAAGGTGTGACCGACCGCGGCTATATCACTAACAGTTATCACGTACATGTAACTGAAGAGATCAATGCCTTTGATAAATTGAAATTTGAGGCGCAATTTCAAGAATTATCTCCGGGTGGTGCGATCAGTTATGTGGAAGTACCGAATATGGAAAATAATATCGAAGCCGTATTAAATGTTATGAAATATATTTATGATAATATTATGTATGCGGAATTAAATACCAAGAGTGATTATTGTCAATGCTGCGGTTATACCGGTCAGATTCAGATTGTCACTGACGAACATGGTAAGCTGATCTGGGAATGCCCAAATTGCGGCAACACCGACCAGAACAAAATGAACGTTGCAAGACGTACCTGTGGGTATATTGGGACGCAATTTTGGAATCAGGGACGTACCCAGGAGATCAAAGAACGCGTGCTGCATTTATAAATTTTACAATTCCGGACGGGACTCCAGATCGCGGCTTAAAGCATCCAAATAATGAATGAATATTTGGTTTGATGTGCGTATCTGGTAATCCTGATCCAGTTCGTGACGCAAAAAGCTCTTGCGTCCTCCTTCTGCTGCACGATCCCAAAAGCGTTTTACATCGCGAAACGGTACATAGTAATAGACACCGGCTTCCTTAAAATAGACGATCAAAAACGCAATGCCATCTTGCCGCTCAAAGTCCTGCATATACTCCATCTGATGCTCATGGATATTTTGCAGGGCAAAACGCTCTCCGGCGCATTCTTTGGCATCAAAACAAATTGGCACCCCCTGCACATTCCCGATATAATCTACGGTACTTTTTTGTTCAAAATATGCTAAGGTGATATGCCGATGCTCTTTGTCGATATTGATCGGCGTAATGGGCGTCGGTATTTTTTGTACTAATGCCAAATGCTCTTTGCGATATTGTTCATTTGTCATATTAAGGGCTTCCTCTAACATAGAGCCTCGAAGTCCTCTTGAATTCCAAGATGGCATAATTCTCTCAACTCCTTATGAATAGTGCAATATGATCATTTAATCTCTATCCCTAGTCTGCGCACTATCTCAGCTAAATACTGTTCTGTTCCGTTTCCATCCCTAGTCTGCGCAGTACCTGTGCAAAATTGTCTGGGAGTTCCGCTTTCCAAACATATTCTTTTCCATGTGCCGTAAATATAAGCTGCCAAGCATGCAGCAATTGCACTCGCTGATGTAACTGCTCTCGGTCGAAGGCAGACGCTCGTTTCGTACTGTATTTAACGTCCCCCACCAATGGATGACCAATGCTTGCCAAATGAGCACGAATTTGATGAGATTTACCTGTGATCAGATGCACCTGCAACAGGGTAAAAGATTCCCCTTGATACACCCCCTGTTGAAGCGGCAGGTATTCCGTTGCAATCGGTACACTGTTAGGGCCGGGCTGTTGTCTTACTGTCACTTTATTGGTTCGACTATCCTTCTCTAGGTAGCCTTTCAAATACTGCTTTTTTGACACACTTCCATGAACAACACATAAATAATATTTGCAGATTGTACGTTCCTTGAACCGCTTATTTATGTCCTGTAGCGCACGTACCGTCTTTCCTGCTACGATCAGGCCGGAAGTATTTCGGTCCAAACGATTACAGATTCCCGGACGAAACGTGTCATCAGCAGCATTATCTGCCAAATAATCTGTAATCTGTTCAACGATCGACCTGTCATTTCTGTCCGCTTTTTGGGATAGCACTCCAACCGGCTTATTAACCACCAAAAACTGAGCATCCTCATAGACAATTTGCAACGGCGGCAAGTTTCTGTCATAGTGCCCCTGCTGCAACTCTATTTTTCCTTGACGTGCACCCTTTTCCAGCCTCTTTGCCTGTGGCATCTGTTGTGCACCATTAGTCGGTCTCTTTGCCTGTGGCATCTGTCGTGCACCATTAGTCGGCCTCTTTGCCTGTGACAGGTGTTGTGCGCCCAAATCAACTTCTTGAGCTTTCTTCCCTGACCGAAAACCATCAATTGTTTCATCCGCAAGAAACAATTTTATCTGATCGCCGGTCTGAATCCGCTCCGACCCAGACACTTTTTTCCCGTTTAACACAATGTTTTTCTTGCGCATCATCTTATAAAAAAAGCTTTTCGGAGCATCCGGCATATATTTTTCCAAATAGCGATCCAAACGCTGTCCTTCCTCGCGTTCAGAAATTATTACTTCTCGCATAATAGCTCTCTGCCCTTTCTCTCGGTTATACGATCAAAGATCGCAGGTAAGATTTCACATGTTCCAACTCTTCTTCCTGATCCTCCGTACATTCCGGAATGGAATCAATTCTTGCTAACTCCTGTAAAAACATCGCCTGCTTCTCCACGATCTGCACTTTATACTGCGTTCCCCAGTTAGCAACGCCCTTGGACAAATACTCTCTAACATAGGATAATTCCTGTTTTCCATTGCCCAATACGCCAATCACTCGTCCATTACCTACTGCCAAAAAATCTAAATGCATAATCTTTTCGGAAGAAGTGATCACCAGATCTGTCATCAGTTCCATCCTCTCCGGCAAAGCTTTTTGCACCTTTTGGTATTGTTCCTCGGTTACAGAATGATACGGAAATACCACAACAAAACCAACAATCTGTTTCACGATCGGCAGTACCCCTAACACTGCGATCACCGTAAATAAATTCTGTCTGGACATATGATTCAGCACCAATCCCAATACATAAATTCCAATAGAAATAGCACTATAAATAATTGCTATCGTAAGGGTTCTTTTCTTTCTATTGTTTATATAACCGAAATCTCCACGTTTCGCTTTCATCCGTTCCTCCAATCATATCTTGTAATTACTGCATGCGCCATCCTGCGTAATATTTGTTTTTTAGCATTCCATTCTGCATATATTTTCCCCAGCCTAATGCAAAACCATCTACACATACTAACACATAATTTTCCGTCTGCTTTAACATCCCCTCATTCAAAACAGTCACATCCTGCAGTGTCTCTCCTTTCAGATAACGGATCACATCCTGTTCTTCGGAAGATAAATTCACATACGGAAGCTTGTCCTTATCACGGATAGCAAGTGCAAGCTGTATGGACGGCTCAAATCGTTTCTCGGCGCTACCTACGATCAATCCTGTCTGAATACAGCGAAGCCCTTTCCACGATACGGATCCTTCCATTTCTAACATAAACTGTTTCTTGCCGGGAATCAAACGATACCTCTCTGCTCCGGGAGCCGATAGACATCCTGTCCACCAAGTCGCCTTAACCGCAAGATCGTTATCTCCATCCATCCTTCTGCGGTCTTTTTTCCCGGAGAGACGTTGTTGTCTCGTACCGTCATATTTTGATCTTCGTCCTGCTCCAGAACTTTGATGTTTTTTCTCTGCCATACGAAAACCATGATCATGCACTCGCTCGGCAAGGGAATTTTCCTGCTCCACGGAATTGCTTTCCTGCTCTACAGCCGACGAATCTCCTTTCTGCAAAAGGACAGCGAAATGACCCTCTCCCACTGTCTTATGTGGAAAAATTCGAACACAGCAAGATAGCTGCTGCCATTCCGTTTCGGTCAACGCGGCATCCGTGATTCCGCTGCAAAAGCCCTCTTTACGTGGGACTTCACAAACGTGCATATCCGGAAATTGCCGCAAAAACCACAATATATTTTTTTCATCTTCTTCCGGCGAAAAAGTACATGTGGAGTAGACCAAATATCCACCTTCCCGAAGCATTTGATAAGCCGCCTTCAAAATATCCCGTTGGATCGGAGCATAATATTGCGGCCCTTTTTCTTCCCAATCCTGTACCATATGGGGATCTCTGCGAAACATCCCCTCTCCGGAGCATGGTGCATCGATCAAAATACCATCAAAATATTGTGAAAAGGACTCCTGCAAACGTTCCGGTTTTTCCGCTGTAACGACTGCATTGACCGCCCCGGCAATCTGCAAATTCTTCGCAAGTGCCATTGCCCTGGAAACACTAATATCATTTGCAACCAATTGACCGGTTCCCCCCAGCTTCGCAGCCAGCTCTGTCGCCTTGCCCCCCGGTGCTGCACAAACATCTAAGATTCGATCTCCTTCATGCACAGGCAGGATCGATGCCGGTATCATCGCACTGGGTTCTTGAATATAATACAAGCCCGCATAATAATAAGGATGTTTGGCAGGATTACATTGCTCATCGGTTGTCAAAAAGCCTTTCTCCGTCCACGGTACCGGCTTTGTCTTAAATGGACAGATTTCCGCCCATTGTTCCAAAGAAATCTTAGCCGTATTGATTCGTATGGCAGTCTGTGATCTCTGCTGCATACTTTCTATATATGCGGAATATTCCTCTCCAAGCAAGTCCTGCATGGCTTGTTGATATTTCTTTGGTAACGTCATTGTAACCGTATCCTTCCTTTCTACCGATACTGTAATCCCCGCATAACAACACCTGACTATCAGGTATTACAAGCTGGATTTTCCTTTCCAGCAACACTGCAATCTCTTATAACAGCATTGCAAATATTCACTGTGCCAAATACCATAGTATAGGATATGGATCCATACTTTGCTCTCTGCCATCCTTTGCAATATAGATTCCAAAGTGCAGATGTACCGCGAATTGACCACTGGTCCCTTCCGGTCCATACCCGGTATTACCCATTAACCCCAAATAATCGCCCGCTTTTACTTTGCTGCCTTTGCGCAGATCAGGTGCATATTGCTGTAAATGTGCATAATACACATAATATCCCTGTTTGGAACGAATACCTATACGGTATCCTCCCAATTTCAGCCAGCCAATTTGTTCGATCACACCATCACACACAGATTGAATCTGTAAGCACCCCGGCTGATCTTTGGAAGCCATGATATCTACACCCTCGTGACTTCTTTTGCCACCAAACGTTCTCGGTGCTCCATAGCCATCCTCAAAGTCCCAAGATACTTTACCTCGGCGATCCTTTCGCACCGGAAAGCATTCCATATCACGAAGCAACGCTCTGCTATGCGAAGATATATGGTTATGCTGCATTAACGTCTGATACTTCAGCAAGTTGTTCTGCCTGCTTTGCCAAGTCGCAATATACAGCCCCATATAGCCGATCAATATAACATACACTGCAAAAACAAGCC
>OJNH01002157.1_pt1 | contig 14091 bp, 10 predicted proteins | sample 1597361 | NCBI WGS metagenome assembly OJNH01 (sample SAMEA2452136, study PRJEB22498) | human gut metagenome | biome: human feces; feature: human gut; material: feces | place: Australia | collected 2012
GGCATGCGCCCAAGCCTGTCACTATCCGGAGTTTCCGGAAGGTCAAGGACAAAAAACGTACAAACCAGAAGTCTGTGCGTAAGTTGATGGCGGACATTGCCAGCCAGCATGGTAAGCCGACTCCCCGGTTGTGCCATCAGACCGGACAGGACCTTATCTTTTCTCCAGAAATCTTCCGATTCATCACCCTCCACCAGAAATGGTTCGTACAAACCGCGCCAGATCCCTCTACCTTCCCGTCTGAACAATGCAATCTGATCACCCGACCTTAACCAGAAATAATAGAGATAGCGCGTTTCCACATGTACCTTTCTCGACTTGACCGGAAAGGCCTGAACCTGCCCGTGGGCATAAGCCATACAGCCCTCGGACAAAGGACAGTTTCCACAATCAGGATTTCTGGGCACACACTGCAACGCACCGAAATCCATTATGGCCTGATTGTAGTCAGCCTCATTTTCATCCGGCAGGAGTTCCTGAGCCAACGTCTTGAAATACTTTTTCCCTTTAACGGTATCAATAGGATCCGAAATACCAAAGTAACGGGACAACACCCGATAAACATTGCCGTCCACCACGGCACAATGCCGGCCAAAGGCAAAGGAAGCTACCGCTGCAGCCGTATAGTCCCCCACTCCTTTCAACGATCTTATGTCTTCATACTGATCAGGAAATGCGCCACGGTCAACAATCTGACGGGCTGCGGCATGCAGGTTTCTGGCACGTGAATAGTAACCCAACCCTTGCCAATAATGCAATACTTCATCCTCGGAAGCTGCAGCCAATGAACGCACATCAGGGAAACGCTTGGTAAAACGGATAAAATAATCATAACTCTGGCTTACCTGTGTCTGCTGCAACATCACTTCTGAAATCCAAATCACATACGGGTCAGATGTATGTCTCCATGGTAAATCACGACCTTTTTGTCTGTACCAGCTTATCAGGCTACCACTAAAATCGTTGCTCATATCACCTTTAAATATAACTTATCCGTGCAAAAATAGTGTATTTCAATGGCTAAAAAACAAAAAAACACGATTTTTTTAAAAATAAATTTCTTTTCCTTGCCAAAAAGCTATATATTTGCATTCCAAAAAATTAGGAATTAGTGATTTATAAACAATTATTTTTACAAAAAAGATGACAAAGGCAGACATTGTAAATGAGATTGCAAAAAAAACAGGAGTTGATAAGGCTGCAGTACTTACCACAGTTGAAGCTTTTATGGACGCTGTCAAGGAGTCTCTGATCACAAAAGAGGAGAACGTTTATCTTCGCGGCTTCGGAAGTTTCATTCTGAAAAAGAGAGCACAAAAGACTGCACGTAACATTTCTAAGAACACGACTATCATCATCGACGAACATAATATCCCAGCATTCAAGCCGGCTAAAGTGTTTGTAGATGCAGTTAAAAAATAACCGAGATATAGTCAAAAATAATAGTATTAACCTATAAAAATTAAAAAGCTATGCCAAGCGGAAAGAAGAAAAAAAGACACAAAATGGCTACTCACAAGCGTAAAAAAAGACTAAGAAAGAACAGACATAAAAGCAAGTAGCCTCTAAGCTGTCTGTTTTCAAAGAACAAACTTGTCTTACTCCCACGGAGTTACAAGTTTGTTCTTTGCATAAATACCTAATTAATAATTAAGAGAATGACAAGCGAAGTAATAGTAGATGTTCAACCCAAAGAAATCTCCATCGCACTTTTAGAAGACAAAAAGCTGGTGGAATTTCAGAAAGAGGGCCGCTCAGCGACCTTTTCTGTCGGGAACGTGTACTTGGCCAAGGTGAAAAAACTGATGCCCGGGCTCAATGCATGTTTCGTGAATGTTGGCTATGAGCGCGATGCCTTTCTCCATTATCTGGATCTTAGTCCACAATACCTCTCGTACGCCAAATACCTTAAACAGGTCATCAGCGACAAGAAAAAGCTGTTTCCCATATCAAAGGCAACCATTCAGCCTGAACTTGAAAAGGAAGGAAGCGTACAAAATGTCCTCAAGGCCGGACAAGAAATATTGGTACAGATTGTCAAGGAGCCCATTTCTACCAAAGGACCACGACTGACTTGTGAAATTTCATTTCCGGGACGTTATCTTGTCCTGATCCCATTTCAGGAAAAGGTATCCGTATCCTCAAAAATAAAATCATCCGCAGAACGGGCCCGTCTCAAACAACTCATACAAAGTATCAAACCCAAGCACTTCGGCGTAATCGTACGAACAGTGGCAGAAGGGAAAAGAGTGGCAGAACTTGACACCGAGCTGAAAATATTACTCAAAAAATGGGATGACACCATTACCAAAGCGCAAAAAGCCAGTTCCATGCCCACACTGGTATATGAAGAAACCAGCCGCACAATGGCCATGCTGCGCGATTTGTTCAATCCTTCCTACGAAAACATCTACATCAATGATTTTGATGTTTTCCAGGAGGTTAAGAATTATGTCACATTAATTGCACCGGAGAGTGCAAATATCGTTAAACAATACACCGGAAAACTACCAATATTTGATAATTTTGACGTCACCAAACAAATCAAGGCCTCGTTCGGAAAAACCGTATCATACAAACATGGGGCCTATCTGATCATCGAACACACAGAAGCACTGCATGTAGTAGACGTCAACAGCGGAAACCGGTCTAAATCCAAGGACGGCCAGGAGGCCAACGCACTGGATGTAAACCTTGGAGCTGCAGATGAGCTCGCACGCCAGTTGCGCCTGAGAGATATGGGAGGTATTATCGTGGTCGATTTCATTGACATGAATCTGGCAGAAGACAGGCAAAAACTTTACGAACGCATGTGCGAGAACATGAAAAAGGACCGCGCACGCCATAATATTTTGCCTCTTAGTAAATTCGGATTAATGCAAATTACACGTCAGCGTGTAAGGCCGGTCATGGATGTCAATGTGGAAGAAGTCTGTCCGACCTGTTTTGGAAAAGGAACAGTCAAATCCAGCTACCTTTTCACGGACGTATTGGAACACAAGATCCAAACAATGGTAGAAAAATTAGGCTTCAAGAGCTTCAGCCTTCATGTTCATCCTTATGTTGCCGCTTATATCAACCAAGGAATTGTTTCTCTGAAACGGAAATGGCAAATCAAATACGGTTTCGGATTGAAAATCATTCCAAGTCAGAAACTTGCGTTTCTGCAATATGAATTTTATGATAAAAACGGTCAGGAGATAGACATGAAAGAAGAAATCGAACTGAATTGATTAAATTTTATATAAGACGGGGTTGGCCAATTTTAGTCAACCCCGTCTTTTTTTTGCTATATACAGATGCACTAAAAAATAATATATCATTTTTTCTGATTATTCCTCAATTTGGCATATTCATATTTATATTTTTGTCGTATCAAAAAAATGATGTTTAATCTTTAAATTTGTGTATTATGTCAAAAGTATTTAGAGTAACTCCGAAAAGAGTAAAGAAAACCAATGGAACAGTATTGACTCCCGACATGGCAATAACAGTTACAACACAACAGCACACTACGGATCCGTTCTATAATGGCGCCCGGGAAATCAAAGAAGCGTATATGCGCCTTTATGGTTTTGACTACCAGAAAGCTTGCTGTAACAAGAATGATTTTGAGTTTACGAAATTGGATTAAGCTTGTTTTTTAAATAATAGAAATAAATCGGACAGGTATGGAATTTAATTTCTCAAAGCATCGTCCATTTAGCTCTTATGTAACCGTCATTGGAGTTGGCGGTGGAGCCAGCCGAATAGCAAACCAATTTCAGGCTTTCAATTTGGTCAATACCTGTGCATTCGGCATGAACAGAAAAGAAATGGAGGAACTCTCATTGCCGCATAAATATATTATAGGTGATGGTTTAGGAAGCGGAAAGGATAGATGTCTTGCTGAATCAGAATGTCAAAAAGTGTTGCCATGTTTAGAAGATGAACTTAGAGATAAGCGTTTCGCTGGTTTCGTTGTGTGTTTAGGCGGTGGAACCGGTGAAGGCTGTATAAAAACATTTCTTCAGAAAGCTGAAGAGATGGCAACAGGAATGAAATTGCTTTTTGTGACTTTACCTCATTCTTCAGAAGGAACAGAAAAGAGGAAAAATGCCATAAGTTTATTACATGAGTTGGAACAATATACTGAAGGTATTATCGTAGTAGATTACGATACCATTCCTTGTTCTACATTCTCTGAGTTGTATAAGGAAGGTGACAGGCGGATGATAAAAATCATGTATGAATTTGTAAGATCAATATCCGTTGTTGGTGTGAATAGTTTTGACTTTTGGGATATGTTTACTTTCTTAAAACAGTGTCCTCAAACAAAATACATTGAATATACTTCATTATCTGGGGATCCGGATTATATGGAAAAGGCAGTTAATGATATTTGCCAATTTCTTCCACCCAAATATAGTTCTGTATATGATATTTCCAGTATTGTAGTGATAGCTGAATTTTGCGAGGATACCAGCGAAGAAGATATGAGAAATACGCTAGCTCGTTTAATGGAGCAAATCCCGCCTGAAGTAGAATCTAAAGTAAAAATAGATGTTGATACTCAGTCTAGAAATCTTATTAAATTTAATATATTTACAAAACATTTTTAGTGATTGTAAGATTCCCGTTATACCGGATATTCTGCTATAATATATTAATCAATCGAAAACAAATAATTTAGGTCTATCAAAAACATAACTGTTTTCGGTTTCTTCGCTCTCGTTTAACGAAGAGGATATCAATCAAACGATGCCAGCAAAGAGTAATTTGATCTTACTCATTGACGGCATCGTTTTTTATGAAAGAAAAATCTGATTTTAAGAATATCAAGAACAAGACTACTACTTTTTATCCTAATACATTTTCTCTGCATATTTACACATAAGCCCAGAAATTCTTACTTTTGCGAAGGCTATAGTTTGTATATTTAGTGAATTGGTCACTCCTAATTTACAAACTTCAAGGGCTGACACATAAGTAACTTTTTATTACCTTCCAGACACACATTTTGAAACAGTATCAATAGAAATAATCTGACTTGCTTCATAACCATATTTCTTTCATGATGATATCCAATGAATCTAAAATTTGTATCCTACCAAGTGTAGTTCCTATAATTCAGGACAAAAGAAGATGATCCTACAGACTATCAGGAGACAGTCTGTCAGGATTTCTTCTCGATAACATAGAAAAGTTTAAAGAAGCGTTTAAGTTACTTCTAACTCTCAAGTTCCATCTGCATAATTCGCAAATCATTCCTTTTTGACTATAAACATTTAGAAAGCATCAAGCAATATAAATGAAGCCCAATATTTAGAATCGTCATAACCATTTTGACGAAGTTCTCTTTGGGCATTTATCAATGCCTCACGTTTTGACATTCCGTTTATCATATTCCTGTAAAATGAATTCATCAACTGGGCAGTAGATTCATCATAGACCTCTTTAAGACTCATCAGCAAAGTATGCACACCTGAATTCTTGAATCCACGCTGCAAACCAAACACGCCATCGCCACCTAACTTTCCTAGTCCCGTCTCGCATGCCGAGAGTACTACGAGATCACACTTTCGAAGATTCATTGTCGCAACTTCTGCCGCCGTAACCATTCCGGCATTGCTAAGATTTGCACCTGCAAATGCAAGTTGGCTGTTAGCCATTGATTCTGCATCGCTCGCATTATCAACATCTTTGTAAACTCCGTGCGTAGCAATATGCAAAAGGTTGACACCCGTATCTGAGAGCCGGGTGAATGATGATTTGCTGGCAGCTGTATCAGTATAGACATCTATCTTACCAAGATTGTTTGACTTAAGTATCTGGCTGATACCATCAATCTCCTTTTTTGTGCCTGTAAGATCTGCAAACATGTTCATATCGTCAGAGCCCGTGGCCATCGCTCCGGCATCAGGGAAGCTGCCGTCATTATAATTTATATCACCAAACAAGACTGCACTTACAAGTTCAGGAACATTCCTGTTCATACACAACTCTTTGGTTGAGGACAGACGATAAACCTCAAATTGTTCAGACAAAGGCCTGCCTTCATACGATAGATATTCAATGCCAACACGGTTGAATCCACCATCAGCTGAGAAGAATATGCGATGTTTGTCTTTAAGGTACCGAGCTAATGCTCCCCAAACAAGCTCTTTGTCACTGGCAAACAGATTAACGTCCGTTTCCATAGTCTTGACATCTTCAAGACTGCAGATTCTGACAATCTCAGGATAAGCCATATCACGGGTCAGCACAAAAGCCATCATTGAGTTTTCCTTATCGAAAACACTTGCGTTGATTTCAGCAAACTCAATAGCCACGTCTGAGTCTTTCATTTTGCTTTGTACGTCTTTCCAGTCATAAGAAATATAATCAGTAAAATCTGCGAATTCCGAACATTCCCTATATAATTTCAAAGTCATTTCCTGATTCTTCTGCGTCAGACTTACAATCTTGTCTATAACTTGCTGTGACGGAACATTCTCGCGTAAACCTGCGATTTTCCTTTCGTTAGCCTTGGTCTGCATATAGATATCCTTTAACTCTTCATCGCCCTCATATTCAAGTACCTTTTCAAATTCGACAGCCGATTTGAGCAATATACCTTTCGACAGAAGTTCAACATCATAAAGAAGTGAACCTAATTCCTTTGGAACAATCTGGCCAGACTCTTGCAACGATACCAAAAAATCCTGTATTGGCATCATGTTCTCCAGTTCATTCTGCCAAAAGGCCATACGTTCAGGCTCACTTTGGAAACGGAACTCATTGCGCACGACTTCACGTATGTTTTTTATATATTTCTGATAGTAAATCATTGTGGAGTCATAATCTTTTTTCAACAAATAACTTCCGGCTATTACAGCCAATGCATCCGTGTAAGCAAGCTGACCAAGACTATTACGATATAAAGACAAGTTGCTTTTTTCCTCATTGATTATTCTATCCAGTTTTTCATTACGCATAGCATTGGCTTTTTCTAACATCGTATCAACAGAGTCTTTTTTTCCAGCATAAAAATAACATAGCTTAAGAGAATTGGCCGCGTTATTATAATTATCAGCATCCCCTTTTCTGTCAAATAGCTCCATGGCTTTCTTATAATGACCTATCGAAGCATCATAGTCCTTATTAAACTTTTCCGCATTGGCCAGTTTGACTAAAGACTTCGGATATTTTTCATTATCGGCATCATGAGCCTCGTAATAAGCAACGGTCTTCCCGAAACATTCTTTCGCCTTTTGATAATCCTTCATGCCACTGTATGAGTTACCCATATCATAATAGCACTCTGCTTCCCTCCGCCTGGCCTCCGTGGTGCTTTGTTGGGAATAATAATCCAGAATTTTCTTGTACAAGCCAACGGCCTTATCATACTGATGACCGATAAAGTAATAAATCCCCGCCTTATATATCAACGCCACATTGTCGGCATTAACATCATCACCTCCACTTATTAACAAACCGGCCGCTGCAGAATAATACTCGGACGCACCTACCATATCGTTATTATCACTCAGGAATTTGGCATAACTTTCATAAACTTTTAACTTCATCTTTTCATCCATTGGCATCGATAAAACCTGAAGATAACATTCCTTGGCTTTAACATTGTCTCCCTTGTAAGAATAATACAATGCACGCTCAAGCATGCACTGGGGTTCATTACAGTCTTTTTTAAGTTCATGGTTATTGTGGTCATCAATTAAAACCAGGATGCGTTCAATGTTCTTATAATCTTCAGTCTGGCTGTAAACCGTCCCAAGATAATCCAACACACGCTCATACGTCTCCCCATATTTCTCAGCCAAGGAAAGAGCCTCTTCCCAATATTTTATGGCGTTAAGCGTATCATCCTTCAGATAATACGAACGGCCAAGGTTGGCATGATACATGGCCAGGTCAAGGTGCAACGTGTCTGACTTGCTACAAAGTTCCAACACTTGCTTTTGCAGCCTAATGGCTTCATCGTAATTACTTTCCATCGTAAACGATTGTGCATAATTACTTAACGATACTATGTATTCCTTACTTTCCTCGCCAAACAACTGCTTTCTCATTTCCATCGCCTGCTTGGTGTACTTGCGGCCTTCCTGAATATTCCCTTCTTCCAGATACTTACGCCCCATGTCATGCAGCGTTTGTGCATCTTCTTTTGTCTGGGCACACAAAGTTCCAGATACTAACATGAAAAGCAACAAGGCAAACATCGGCTTAAAAGCCTTGATTATAAAATTATCATTCATCATAGTTCATCATTTTATTAAACTTCCTAATATTACAAAACTTATATTCTTGTCAGACGTGTTTATAATTTCTATTTCCAATAAAGATCTTTCATTCTTAGGCAAATCTATAATCTTATAGCGCGATGGCATTCCTTTTTTCACACTTTTGTCATCATTAAACCATTTGTCATGTGTCTTATCATAAATGCGTAGCGTAACCATGCCGCCGGGCTCAGTTACGACAGCCAGCTCCTGACGGCCTTTTGAAACCAGAGAATACTTAACACTCGATTTTCCCTTCACCACGCATGTCTTGTCAAAAACATAACCACCGCCCGATGTCCCGCGTACCCTGCGTCTGTCAGCGTAGCGCTGTGCAAACTTATAGACTTTGCGCCCATTTACAAGGCTGTCAATAAAAACATCATCGAATACGAAATGGCCGTCAAGGGAAGGAACGTTACGGCTAATGCAACGCAGACTTCCAAAGTCTTTCGTGTTGCATTCTTTAAAAGCCTTTCCGGCCGACCTTAATCCTGGTAGATTACCAGAACCTATACTGCTTCTGATACGTATGCAGGCATCATAAGCAGCCTGCATGTTGGCCGAGAGCGATTGGGCCGAAGCCATATTGAAAAATGCCAATATGGCTACATGTACGATCAACAGGAACATTCCCTTTTTCATAAAATATTTTTATTATTAATCCTTTATTATAATTCTTAATCCTACCGTTTCAGATCTATCAGCCGCATTCATTGGATCACGGTGGTAAACGGTCAGTTCATAAGACTCTGATTCATAACTGCCTCCACGAATAACCTTTGCACCCCTATCGGGAATTGGTACTTCCGGATTGTATGGAATAAAATCGGCAGAACACCATTCACTTACGTTTCCACTCATGTCGTAAACATCAAGTTCATTGCAATACATTGGCGAATTTGTAGCATCACAAGCATGCGGTCTCCCTGCTGAGTTACCGGCGTACCATGCCACAGAATCTGCATTGTTGCTACCTGAATATTTGGTACCTGAAGTTTTAATTCCTCCACGAGCCGCATATTCCCATTCGACCTCCGTAGGTATCTGGAAATCAAGGTTGGTAAGATCCGCCAGTTTCTTGACAAAAGCCTCACATTCAGCATAAGTAATATTAGTGACAGGTAGTTTTTCCTCATTTTTCTTATACTTGCCTCCCATAATTCTGGCCCACTCACTTACATTTACCTCATACTTACATATCCAAAACGTGGTGACGGAATGCTTCTGCTGTGGAGTCTCCAGTTCTATGCAAACATCATCATCGTAAGTCCCGTCGGCATTCACCGCAGCCCCCATCATGAATGTTCCGCCTTCCACCCTTACCATGTGGTCAAGAATCTCGCGCACTGCCTTCACTTGATCAATACTTATTGAATCGCTCCATGCCAGATATTTCCCGCAAAGCGCAGTGTCAACCATCAACGCCTGCTTTGCCATGTCCCTTTTCCAAGCCATGTAATAACTGCCGCTAATCACTGCCGTTATGACTGCCAACACCACAAGTAACACGACAGCTATCTTCCTCATTATCAAGTCAGGCTTTGACACAAGGCGCATACACAACTTCGGCATGATATCCTTGAAAAGAGCATTGGGACTATCACTGTAAAACACTACTTCATAGCGTTTTATTCCGACAATATCCTGCGGAAGGTTTAATTTGCTGAAATCAAAATCGGCTGTACTCTCAGGCACTATCGGTATGATATTAATTCCTGTTTTATGAAGTGCACGCGCTATTTCGATGCGGACAAAATCAAGATGAACGTCAGAACCAAGCGCGATAATTTTCCGTTCAAACTCATCCTGACTACACCGGCCTAAATATTCATACAAATCAATCTGATCTTGCGAAAAACTTTCATTGTCGAAAACGAAAGAATGCTTTCCCACTATCAATAAAAAGTCCTTACATCTATCAATACGCCGTACAAGGGAAACATCAAACAGTCCTGTCAGGTTCTCCCTGTCAAAACTCACCCTCCGCTTATACCTCGGCTCCAGCAGATCTTTCAGGTGTTCCGCCTTATCACCGGAATCACGCCTGCGGTAACTTATAAAAATATCATAGTTCTGTTTCATTATTTAAGTTTTGTCCTATTAACACAACCGTCTTTTGATAGCCTATTTGATACTTTCTCTTGCAAAATGTTATCGGCTAAAAGTTTAGAAATATTTTTATTTTCTAATATCACAAATATAACAAGATTAGTTAAAAAATCCAAATCTATCTATTTTTTTAACCTTTACATCTCGGAATAATGAAGCCCTCATCTCTTATACTTTTTATCTTTAAAAGCCCCTTCACTCCTTCACTCTCCCTGTATTCATGCGGCTTTCAGGGTGAAGGACCATCCTTCACCGGCCTCCGGATGGTTCACCACCCCTTCACCGGATCCTTCATTGAGTTTCAATACTGGTTTAAGAGCCTTAGACCTGAAAACAATATTTTTCAAAATAATTGACATTGTAAAAAAAGTAAAGCTTACTTTTTAAAAAGTAAACCTTACTTTTTTGAGAGTAAGCTTTACTTTTTCGGAAAGATGCCGGAGTTATTTTGATCTTTAGGTAATTTTAATTAACAAAACAGGTTTTTCAGACTGAAATTGGCCATCAGGAAGATAAAGGATGAATATTCACTTGTAAATCGCTATTAATCAACAAAATACAAACACCAATGAAGAAGTGAAGGGGTTTGGCCGGTTTTCTCTTTTTTAATGGTAGTCATATCCGGTCTTGGCACCGTCTGAAACTCTCTGTTTCCGGTTGTTTTCCGACCTTGAAAAAATCATACCTGGGAATTTTCATGGGCCAAATACGGTTTAATATGACTAGAAATAACCATAAAAGACAGAAAGCAACCAAAAGTGACCATAAATAACCAGCCAGCTTTTGCCATGTCGTATCTTTGTAACAAAAAGAACGAACGAATATGAAAAGAACGGAAACACGCAAACAGGCTATCAGACGGATTATTCTCCGCTGGTTTGATCAAAGAAAAAATGCTGCTGACAATAAGGCATCCAATCAATCCGGAACAACAGCAAACACAGAAATCCCCAAAGCGGACAAAGGGAAAAGAGCTGTCCCTACCGATAATGAAAAAACAATAGCCGACAGCCACAAACCGGATATGCCATCCCGGAAATCAACCAGAAAAACAGGAACCAGACAGGAACGGCTCCTATCTGCCAACATGCACAAAAAAAGACAGGTTATCACTGTACACCTTCTACATATCACAGCGACAACCTGCCATTCTATTGATGTTAAAACGAAGGATTTTTCATCCCTGCGAATACCAGATCGCGGATCACGCTACCGGCAAGTCGCTCATGCTCCTGATCAATGTTCCGGATATGAGTCTGTAATAGCCTTGCCGATAACTTCCGCCATGACCTTGGCTCCTTCCCTATTGGGATGTATACCGTCTGAAATCATGAGATTACCCTTATTCTCAAAAGCCGAATAAAGATCAATGGTCTGAAGTTTGTTTTTCCGGGCCACCTTACGTATCAAAGGAATTACACTATTCTGAACAAGACTGTCCGAAATACCGAAATTATCCTTAAACACCTTTACGGGATAAACCAGAAAAATCTTTGGTTTGGATGGCAGGGCTGAATATTCATCAATCATAAACTGCAGGTCCTTCTCAAAATCAGCCTTGTGCTTCCAGTTCTGTGGTTTGGTATCGTTTGTGCCAAGCTTTATGATAACCACATCGGGATTGAATGCCTTGCTGTCCTCATAAAGTTTTTCATTCATATAAGGCAAGTCACCCTTGCGCAACAGTGTCCGTGCACTGAAGCCGAAGTTCCGGACATGATAATCCGGCCCCAACAAACGGCCCAACTGTGCCGGGTAAGAGTTCACTTCTGTCATATTTATGCCAAAACCATCCGTAATGCTATTGCCGACACAGGCTACACGGACAGCATCCTTGCGCGGTGAAGGCAACTGGTCCAGCCAGGCTTCAAGGTCTGCCAGCATCTGGGTGTGATAAGCAAATGAAGATCTGACACCCCATCCGTGCCCTCCCGAAGGATAGATATGCAAAGATGACGGTACATCATTCTGACGTAATGCCGAGTAATAGTTGACGGAATTCGAAGACGGAACCACATCATCGTCATCACTAAGCAAGAGTATAGCCGGCGGAGTCTGATGACGTCTGACATTCAATTCATTGGAATACTGTCTCTGCAGCTCAGCCGAAGCATCACGTCCCAACAATGAATGGACTGATCCGAGATGGCTACGGGACGGATCCATCGTAATCACCGGATAAAACAGGATCTGAAAATCCGGCCGTACTGCAAAAGGAGCCATATTAGCCACAGTTGAAGCGAGATGTCCTCCTGCAGATGATCCCATTATACCGACATCATAAGGATTGATATGCCATTCTTCCGCATGCAATCTGACTTGTCGGATGGCCTCCATGGCGTCACTGGCTGGCACTTCCCTGTGTCCGAAAGGCATACGATACTTCAACACGATCAACGCAATGCCCTTATCATTGAAAAAAGGAGCCCACTGATAACCTTCATGATCCAGAGCCAGATGAGCATATCCTCCTCCGGGACAAGCCACTACCGCACGTCCGGTAGCTTTTGCAGAATCGGGCAGGAACACCCTTATCGATGGTGTAAAAACAGACTTGGACATATCCTCCGGCTGATTATCCCTTCCGTTACTATTGGGAAGTCCATCTTGCCATAAATCCACGTCAAAAGTACGTGATGTCTGAGCTCCGGCAAGAACATGAAAGCTCAGAACCAAACATAATAAAAAGAACTTTTTCATATATTCGTTAATCATTTACAGACTCTATCCTAATCTTCATAAACATTCCAACAGCTCATCTCATCCAGCTTCTTGCGCACTTTCTTACGCACCGGACTGTCGGGATACCCTACCGTAATCAGCAATGGCACTCTCCGCCTTTCGATCTTCAGCAATTTCCTGACCTTTTTTTCATCAAACCACCCCAAAATGCAGGTTCCGAGTCCCAGTTCGGAAGCTTGCAGACAAAAATGTTCTACCGCTATGCCTACATCAAGCAAAGAATATTCCTTGTCTTTGATCACACTGCCTATGCGTGCCGTCAGATTCATCTTTTCCAATACGACCGCTACAATGACAGGAGCCTGAAAAGCGAATTTGTTCATGCCCATACCCGCAGCTGCAGAAGCCATCTCCGACACCAACGACGGCTCATCAACCACAACAAACTTCCATGGCTGCGAATTGCAGGCCGAAGGTGCCACCCGGGCCGCTTCCAGACATTGCAACAACAATGCCCTGTCTACAGGTTTCTGCTGATACTTGCGGTCGCTCTGACGTTTGTTTACCAATTCTGAAAAATCCATATTACTCTATTCTTTAAAATCAGTTTTTACGGTTTTGCTTGAAATAACGGTGGAAGAACACCCATTGGTATTCTATCGCGTTTGCCCAATATTCACCGGTATGGGCACCGGGACGTACAATGAAATCATGACCGATGCCACGCTTGAGCATCTCTTCGTGAAGACGTTTGTTGACCTCAAAAAAGAAATCAGCCGTACCGCAATCGAAAATCAGTGCCAGATCGCCGTTTTTGATCAGATCCAGTTGTGTGGTCACCGTGTACTGATCCCACACGGAAGGGTTATCAGACTTCTCGCCCAACAGGCTTTTCATTTCCCAATTTTCAGGAAAAGGACGGATGTCTACTCCCCCGCTGGTACTTCCTGCCGCACCGAACACGTCCTTATGATGAAAAGCCAGCCAGAACGCACCATGTCCGCCCATACTGTAACCTGTTACGGCCCGTCCTTCA
>OJNH01002161.1_pt1 | contig 14076 bp, 8 predicted proteins | sample 1597361 | NCBI WGS metagenome assembly OJNH01 (sample SAMEA2452136, study PRJEB22498) | human gut metagenome | biome: human feces; feature: human gut; material: feces | place: Australia | collected 2012
CATCCCAATATGCTGGCTGACGGGCATCTGTACCACTTCAACGGTTACCTTGGCGTCGGTCCCTTGATCCGTTATGTCAAAGGCTCGTTCCGCACTACGCTGCGATTACCCTTGGCTCTGACCAGCACGCGCCTTGACAACACCGACATACCCGGCGAGACTACCGATGCCCAACGCATCCGTCTGCGTTTCCAGCCTTCATTCTCGTTGCTTTGGAAGGCGACCGACAACTTCACTTTCAACGGTAATGTCGATTACTTGTCCTCCGAAACATCCTGGCCGCAGCTTTACACCACCTATCTCATGCAGAACTATCGCAGCCTTTCGCGTTATCGCGCCTTGCTCTCAGACAGTCACGCCGTTTCAGCCCGTCTCAAGATCTCGTTCAAGGACATCTTCAACGGCTTTTTCGCCTATGCTGAAGGCAACTGGCGTCGTTCGTGGAGCGACATCACCTATGGCACAACTCTCGATGAGCAGGCTCACACTATCCTTGAGGCAACGTATGCGCCCAACCACGGCACGGGCTATGGCTTCACGCTTTATGGCCGGAAGGACATCTACTGGCATACGATGCAACTCGACCTCAAGGCTTCCGCTACGACTGACCGGAGCCAAATATTGCGCCAGTCGGTGCTCATGGAATACAAGAGGCAAGGTTATGCGCTCAGCGGCACATTGGCCTTCGACATCGTTACGGGTTACCGTCTCGACTATTCTGTCAGATGGCAGCGAAGTCGTTCCACTTCGACGGTCTACGCTACGACTTTACGCGATTTGTCGCAGTGCGGTCGTCTCACAATGCGTCTTGTGCCTTCCCGTCTCTTTTTCAACGTGAATGCAAGCCACTCGTACAATTCCAGCCTGCCATCCTCTCGCAAAAACTTTGTCTTTCTGGGTGCGGGATTACAGTGGAAAGTGTCTAAAAAGTTGGAATTCAACCTCGATGGTGATAATCTCACAAACATACGGACTTTCATCGTCCGTAATATTGGTAACTTGGAAGAGCATTACGAGGAGTATCATCTGCGTCCATTGTCAGTAACCCTGACAGCACATATCAATATGTAAGGTTCATACATTTTCTTTATTTCAGACAGAAGGTCTTATAATCGTTTTAAGGAAGTAGTATTCTGATGTTTTGTCATTTTTAGCCTCAATGAAAATTCTGGTCATATTACCTTATTTCAATTTCCTGGTTGATAGAATAATCCAAACTTTCTAAAGAATAGTGATACGCTTTTAATTCATCATCAGAAGTTTCCAGTAATTTAAAAGCAGCCACGATATCGTCAAACTTGCCAAATGCAGCGTCCCGAAGTCCTTTAATGGAATCAGTATCATGCGTTGTTATAAATAGCTGGGTGTTGTTTCTTATTGCAGCATTTATTCAAATGCTTACTATCATTGGAACAGGAACCCGAGGAAACAGAAATAAACAGATATGGATCAGTTGAAATGTTTTACTGCGGATTAGTGTGTTAGCTGCTGTGATTCGGGGTGTCTCAAGTGGGGCTGATGCTGCCTTATATTACACATGACTGTTCAGAAAGGATAAAGAAAAACAGTATAAAAATCCACTTTATTAGTGGATATATGGGGAAATATATTTTGTCTTTGCTTTGTGAACAATACGAAAGATTACAGTAATCAGTTTTGATAAAGACTATTTACGTCAATTATATGAAGAGGGGAAGACCACGGATAAGAAACATCGTTTCCAGCCGCATATTGTGGCTAAATATAAGAAAACGATAGATTTGTTGGAGTCCTTGAGTTGTGTTGAGGATCTTTATCGTTATCATTCGTTGCATTATGAGACTTTGGTAGGCGATAAGGCAGGGTTGGAATCTGTTCGTGTTAATGATCAATACCGCATAGAGGTGAAAACGGAAAAGATATCTTCGGAGACAGTAATCACAGTGTGTAATATCATAGAATTGTCCAATCATTATAAATAAACAAGGGGTATGGGAGCAATTAAACAAGGATATACACCTACTCATCCTGGTGAAGTGTTGAAAGATGAGATAGAGTACCGCAAACTCTCGCAGCGCAAGTTGGCCGAGCAGATGGGTATCTCTTATAAGGTTTTGAACGATATTCTTAACTGCCGCCGACCGGTCACTACGCAGACGGCCATGTTGTTTGAAGCGGCTCTTGATGTTCCGGCTGATTCGCTGATGCGTTTGCAGTTGAAATATAATATGCAGCAGGCCGCTGCAGACCCTTCCTTTATGGAGCGGCTTAAGCAGGTGCGTAAATATGCCGCTCTGCTGTAGGGTTTGATATACTGTAATTTTTATTGTTCCGCTCTGTTCTTTTCTGACAGGAAGAGCAGAGCGGGATATTTTTATGTCTTGATGGTTGAAAGATTGATGGCTTGTTTTATAAAAAAATCCCAATCCCCATATATAAATCATAACTCACTCCTATATATTTAATTTATCTATTAATGCAGCTATTTTTTCTGAAGCATTACCATTATCATAGCTTTTATATTTGGTGAAAAAAAGCAATAAATTTTTTTCATACTCCTGCATATTGGTATTTGTAATATAATTACACACTTCCTCAATATTAAATGCTTCACAATATGGAAGTTTTTCAAAAGGTAAATAATATTCTCTTTCCTTATTATATGATTCAACATCTGGATGAAACAAAATCACAAGTTTTTTTTGCAAAGAAAAATCCCACATAATTGATGAATAATCTGTTATTAATATATCAGCTGCCATCAATAATTCTTGTGTATCTGGATAATTGCTCATATTTATTACATTTTCCGAATACTTGTATATGTTTGCCTTATTCGTCATATTAGGATGTTCTTTTATCAAAATAATACAATCTTCATTAAATTTTTCCCTATATCTACTTATAATAATATCTGGATTAATTACATTGCTCTTTTTTTTTCTATATGTCGGAGCATACAATATCCATTTTTTATGTTTTAAATTTGGAAATATGCTTTCTTTATAATTTTTTTTGCAAAAAAATATATCATCTCTAGGATTTCCTGTTTCTAATATACACCCATGATATCTAAAAGCTCTTTTACATTGCTTTGTTTTAAATTCGGATCCTGAAATAAAGTAATCTATCATATTTACATCGTGATCTATAATGTTATAGTAACTTTGAGGTAACTCTTGTGAGTCATATTCAATTTTCTTTAATGGACCTTCTCCATGCCATGTCTGAATATATATCTGTCCTAATCTCTTCTGTGTAATCATGTTTTTGTGCATGTTATCTACCCAAAAATGTGCTTCAGCCAAAGCTCTATAATGTTCTAGTGAACCATATTTAACTTTCTTTATTCCTATAGGCATGACCTCCTTCATATCATTTACAACCCATATGCATTCATACTTTGATTTATCAATCTTATTACATATATATTTAGGATTATCCCCATAACCTTTTCCATCAAAATTTGAAAAAACAATCATATTTTTTTTCAGGGGTGTTTCCCAAAACTTTGAAAATAACATTTTCCCAAATTCTTCAACTGTTATTATTTTCTTCACTCTATCTAATGTGAGAATCTTTTTTATATAATCTCCCTCTTCTCCTGATATTGCAACAATAAATGTAAGTCTACTAAGATCAGTATTCTGAATAAATTCTTTGTACTCGTGTACTTTATAATTTTCACACCTATCATAATTATTATCTAATTTTGTTACAACAACATTTATTTTTATATCAAGATTAGACTGTTTAATTATTTTTATTATTTCTCTCGCAATTCCACCTGCTCCATAAATATTGATTTCTTTAAGCATCTAATTTCTACTCCTATAAATCTATTGAGATATAATTTAAAAATGCAACCAAATCTTTATTTTTTTCATAAAATACGTCATTTTTATATATACTGTAACATAATTTCATATTATCCCCATCGAAATTAAAACAATTATAAAATTTGCCAATATTAGTTTTTTTATCAATTGAGAAAATGTAATTACAGCCATATATAGAAAAAAATATTGTCTCCTTATTTTCAATTTTATATCCATTATTAGTCATATATGGATCATATATAACTTTTTTATCAAATCTTGTTTTCTTTGGATATTCATATTTTTGAAGTTCATTCCCTCTTAAATCAATATTTAATATTTTCCCTTCACATCTCGGCAAAAGCCATAGTGTTTCCTTATTTTCAAATAATCTCTCCATACCTTTGTAACAATCTGCTATAAGGTATATCATTCCCGAATCCAAGTTATAATTATATAAAGCTCCACTCTCATTTAAAATATAAAACAAACCATTTATATATTCAACATCTGCTATTCCCACAATTTCTTTAGGATAAACATTTCTTTTAATATTTAAATTTATGTAATCCACCTCTAAAACATAACTATCTTTATAATTGAATGCCACCATTTTATCATTATTATTAATTTGTCCTAAAAATACTTTCTCGTTCACATAAATACGTTTTTCATGTTCGACTTGTACTTCATTATAAATATTTTTAGCAACAACATTTCCATTTTTTATATCAATCCAAACAACAATCTCAGCCCTACTTGGTATAATTACTAAATATGATTCTGTCAGTACTGCATTACATATCCAGTCTAATGCATATCCTTGGCAATTAATTTCAAAAATATAAATTTTATCATTTAATATAGAATATTTCCAAAAATACTTCCCCGATTCACTTATTCCATATACATAATTATCATCCGCACATATAACAGCTGAAAATTTCATTTTACCAATTGTATATAAATATTTAAATATATTGTTTTTTAAATCAAAGCAACAAAATTCTCCATCATCACGATTTTGCCAATATATTTTATTATTTTGAATTGCGCCACAAACGAAATAATTAGTTTTCACATTTATCCTCCCGCATATACAAAAAAGGAGCTACTGCATCCTCTGTATAATATGATTCAATAAGTTTAAATCCATATTTACATAATATACAAGATAATCTTTCTAATCCCATATGTGCATCTCCTATAATATAATCAACTTTTTTAAAGAAATCACTATAATTATCAGATAATTCCTGAAAGATATCATATTCTGCTCCTTCTACATCTATTTTTATAATTATATGTTCACAATTACGAAGCAATTTAAATTCTTCTGATGCTTTCTTTATATTAACATCTATTACATCTGCTTTATCTACTTGATTAGGAGCATAAATATCAATAAACTCTTTATATATTGTCGATATTGCATCTCTAAATGGGAAAAAATATGCTTTTAATTTTTTAGTTTCCGCCCCTAGACCAAATTCATTTAAAACTATTTTTAGTTTTTTATTAACTTCAAGATTTTTCTTCATCTTGCTACAATTTTCTGGCATTAATTCATATGCTATTACTTCTTCACACCATTTCTTATTTGCAAACCATATAGAATCATATCCCCTATTAGCACCAATATCTATTACTGTATACTTAATGTTTTTTACATAATTATCTATAGCACCATATATATTTTCCCAAAAGATTTCTCTATATATACCATAATACATACAATCTATCCATAATGATATTGCTTTATTTGAAAATAATATATCTTTCTCTAATCCATTATATTGTTCTAATTTAAAGCCTTGATCCCTCAACCTATAAGTGGTATCCATAATATTATATATAAGATAAGTCTCATATCTATTTTTTAATATTTTTTTTACCTCAATTTTAGATGCAAGTGGTAATTCTGCATAGACAGAGCTATCTCCAATTTTTTTAAAATTAATTGATGGAAATCCTTCATATATTTCATCCAATTGTTTTTTCATATCTCTATAATACTGAGAAATCGTAATTATCTCCATATTATAAGCATCTATATTTTTTATTTGTTTAGGACTAAAAGCTGATATTTTAAATTCATCACTGTAATAATGTTGAATATCTTTTTCATAGTTAATTAACATGCTAAACATTTCATTATATTCATTTACTTTTTGTTGATTATTATCTAATAACCCAATATATTTTACCCCTCTACCAACAAGATAATTTGCTAAGAAAACTGTTGCTTTTGTTATACCAAATATATAAATATTTTTTTCTTTCATCCCCTCTATTTTTTCTGCAATTTCTACAATATATTCTTCTCTAGTCATATCATGTATTCCTCTTCTTTTCATTAAAACTTCTGCATAAATATGCGCAGAACTTCTATCAAAATCACTTATCTAACATCCATATCCACATAGTATTATATATTATATCGGACATTAAATTTGAGTTATTAACTTTATGTATATTTATTTTTATCCCATTATTTAATAATCTATTTATCACTTTCCCATCTAATCTATTCCCCTATCATCTCCTTTAACTTCTGCGTAAATACATATGCCCCTAGGTAATTAAGATGATCCTTATCATAATAATATTTCTTATCTGCGGTCATTGCATCTTCCAGATAAGATGTGAATCTGAACGGATAAATATTACCCAGCTGTTCTATAACCCCCATAAACTGTTCTTCCCACTTAGTATAGTACCTTTTTCTCTTATCAAGAATGCCTTTATATACCGGAAGAAGTACTATATCCACTTTAATATGCGGCCACTTTCTATATATTAATGAAAGCATATCATTCATAATAGAGACATTTTCACTGATTGTTTCTGGATACTCATTCAACACAGTACTTGATGTAACTTTATACTCTTCAACCAGACTATCCGTAATCATATCTATTCTCTGTTCAATCCCTCTGGCACATCTGTAATCAGAATACCCATTCATATAATATGTATCTGGAAACAGTTTCTTCCACATTCCAAGCTTACTTATATCCAGCCCTTTATATTTACTATACAACAGATAATTACGCACCTCTTCAAGGCTGTTAGTATATATCTTATTGCGTGTCATATTATGTCCATCAAGATTGTAACCTCCCCACAAAAAATATCTGTATATGTTCTTAGCAAGAGATGTATCAAAATTAAAATACTCATAGTCATACATATCTATAATTATATGTTTCAAGTTTTTTATCTTTTCCCCATACTTATCAATGCAATACTCAAGCGTCTTGTAATTATAATATATATCCTGTGATGAAACAGCAAGATTAGCATAATTACCTTTTAATCTGTCTGCTAGTATTCCAACCTCTGCATGAGATAAACCCATAATGAGTCCGTCATATGAACAAGCCAAAGGATTACTCATAACAAGATCAGCCCTCATTGCAGGCAGCATAGCTTTATGCCATAAAATATAATTAAACACTATACAATTCTCATTAGTAACTATTTTCTCAATCATAGATGTAATATCTGCTGATAACTTATCGTCATTAAACATAACAACAATACAGTCATAATCATTAATACCTGAATCCATAAACAGTTCTGGTCCAAATGTACCATCCCAATAATACACATCAACCATATGTGCAGTATCATCTAATGCCTGTAATGCATAATCTGTAAACAACTTCTCTCCAATAACAAGTATATTCATACCCACTCTCCATAATCATAAGTTTCTTCTGTATCCCATCATATATCCTATCATCTCATTTTCCCCATCATCTTTGCAATCTCGCCCATTCTGCACAGCCATGTATCATTTCTTATGGCAGCTTCATAACCTGCCTGTGCAATCTGGCTTGCTGCATTAGGATTCTCAAGCAGCCAGCAAACATTCTGTTTCATTTTTTCCATATCTTCAAGATTATAAAATACCAGTTCATTTCCATGCTCGAATCTTTCAAGAAGATACTTGCTTGTATCTGTAAGGCACACAGCTCCATTAAGCATTATGTTGAATACTCTTTCACTGCATCCATCCTTAAACCACGGCATACAATTAAGTCCAATCTTTGCTTTTCCAAGCATTCGGTTACATTCTTCTGAAGATATTCTTGCATTGATGCTTACATTAGGCTGCCATGCCTCATCACGCGCATCCCATCCTTTTCCATATATAACTATGCTGGCACCTGTACTTTCTAATGCGTGCATTGTCTTTAACTTATAATATCTGCGGACATTATCAGATATTATAAACCCATAATTTAATATATACTGCTTTACCTGCTCTTTTGTATATCCGCCCTTTGCTTCAAAATATAACTCCATAGTTTCTTCTATAGACAAGCCCGGCTTTTGAAGAAGTATATTATATACTGTTGAATACATCTCCATTCCTTTATCAGACATATCTGGAATTTCAATAAATGGTGTAGATAATTGACAATCTCCCACATACAATATATCTATTGGCCTGTCTTTGTACTGCATTCTGCCTTCTGCTTCATTTCCTCCATCAGGCATGAAATATATATTTCTTATTTCCGGATAATATTTTCTTATGAACTTCTCATGATTCCTGTCTATAACAATTACATTAATATCTGCTGGAGGACACTCTAATGCATCTGCATAATTGTACGGATGGTCAACTATCAGGTCATATACTGGAATATTTCTCTCTTTCCAGTAATTTTGTCCATTCTCACTCAATAACAAACCTATCTGATTTATCATAAACACTGCGCATCTGCCCAGCTTTACATATTCTTCAAGAGCCTCACCGTAGCTTTCAGGAATCCCTGTATTGATAATATAATATTCTATTCCAAGCTTGTCTGCACTGTCTGCAAGCTGGTCTATGAAATAATCCAAAGTTTCTAATTTTCCTTTTATGAATATTATTCTTTTAGACAAATTCATATATTTCTCTACTATCCGCACTATATCCGGCTCAACAGCTTCTCTTGAAAAATGTTTCATATATGTCTGATGTCCGATTTTTCCAATATGTTCCCAGTTATCATAATCATCTATAACTCTTATTATACTTTCTGCAAGCCTCTGAGGATCATCTGAACTTGTAACATATCCATTCTCACCATCTTCTACATAATAAGCAATTCCGCACACATCTGTACACAATACTGTTCCGCCCGTCATCATCATCTCAATTGCCACAGCAGAAAGTGGTTCAATTCTTGATGGTACTATCAGACAGTCAGCATCTTCCATACATGAAATTGTCTGCTGCCTTGTAAGCTGATGCAGCATATGAACATTATTATAATCTTTTTCTAATTCACATACACTTGTGTACACTTCTTCATCAACTGCAGCTTCATTGCCACAGAAACTGAATTCAGCTTTTTTCATATATTCGTCTGGAAGCATTCTTATAGCAGCTGCAAGAACATCCTGCCCTTTTATCTTAGAAAATGTTCCTGCTGTAAGAAATTTTACCACATCTCTTTTTCTCGCATAATGCTTATCTGCTTCACCTTCATATCCATAAACAGCAAAATGCATCATGGGAACATCACATTTATATATATCTTTAATTACAGATTTAACATAAGGACTTACAGCATAAGTATGAATATTACTTCCTATAGTACCAAAATGCGGTATTACGCTTGCAAAATATTCAAAATACTGTCTTCCCTCATGAAGCCACCATATTACTGGAATTTTGCTGCCATTAAGAACATGAATTACTTCATATGTAACTATTGTATTAGCAACAACAAGATTATATCTACTCCACTCCGATAACAGTCTTTCTTTTTCCGGATAGAATCTTTCCATAATCTTATAATCAATTCCCATATTATGAAGCTGCTCCCCCAGTTCTCCATCCATCATTGTTATAACATCTATATCTGCTCTCTCACGTTTACATAATTTTATCATATCCAGAAGCACTATTGGTGCTCCTGTTCTCGACAACTGATGTGTTATGAATAATATTCTCCCATTCATCCGGCTTCTCCAATTCTTATATTTCATAATCCATTATCATAACAGGCTTTCCTGCATTTCTATAATCCTGAACAATTGACGATGTATCGCCATAATATGCATCACATGAATTAAGCATATCTTTATCCCTGTCGCTACATACATGTCCAATTTGTTCAATATTATATTGATTCCTGATTGCAATTATCTGCTCATAGAGTTTCTTGTCTATATCTTCCATAACAGTATCTACAAGGCTCTGAACACACCACACAACTTCGATCTGACCTGAGTATTGTTTAAATATATCTAATACATTCTTTATCTTTCCTGCTGCTATCTCTGAATTCTGCATAAGTCCGCTTATTGAAGTATAGAACAATATTTTTTTCTTACCATTGCCATTAGCAATGCAATGCTCCTTATTCATCATCCACTCTGGCTTAGCATGTATCTTATCATTCCATATACTTTCAGTTTCTTTTCCAGCAAACTCAGTTAATTTCTTTATATACATATTACGCATGTTATAAGACTGTACATATGCCACATCAGCATTTATTACTCCCGGTACTGTACAGAAAGAAGCCATATTCTTATATTCGCGTTCATTAGACTCATTAAATTCTTCAAGTTCAAATGACTGTATATATATAAGCTTGTCGGTACAGCATTTTAACCTGTCTGAATAATACTTTCTGTCAATTCCTATTGCCCTATTCTCATTATCAAAAGGATTCTGTATATATATAATATCTGGATGATGAAGTTCCATATCATACTGTGCAGAATCAATGGCACCAATATCTGTGGCGAATTTATCCAGTTCATTTACTTCTTTCTTTATGCTTCCATAATATTCTTTATAATAATATGGAACAACAGCCACAACTATTTCAGTATCTCTTTCCTCTTTATGTTTCTTCCATACATTCTCTATATATTTCCATTCTGAAGCTTTGCTCACTAGAAAAAGTTCTTCTTTCTTTGCGATAATATCTCTTTCTATTATTCTTTTAACTTTATCAAATTCAGCTTTTATATCGGCATTATTTCCCTGATATATCTCATATATAACATCGCAGAATTTTTCAAAGCTTCTCACACTTTCAGTTCCCTCGCCTTTAACTTTTTCAATAAGCCCTCCCATGTCAATTACTGTCTGTTGTATATCAACAAGTTCTTCTCTTATCACTTCTACATTCTGCATATGTCCGATTTCTTCAATTTGCTTATCAATATTATCAAGACAGTTTTTAAGAATCTTTCTGTAGCCTGCCAATTCATCTAAATCAGCTGCCCTTACTGCTTTTTTCTCATCATATGTATATTCCGGCAGTTTAAAATCCATCAAAACCTCTAACTGCTTTTTCTGTGATTCATAGAATGGATAATCATGTCCTCCTGCATTTCTCACAAGCCTCATGTAATCTCCATACCTGCTTTTAAGCATAGCATCAAAGCCAATCGGAACCGGTATTGTTGTATTCTCAAAAGGCACCCTTACTACACGCTCATAATATTTTACAGGTATCCTCATATGATTTCCATACAGACTGTATGGCATCATCTGAGTCATTTCTTCACAGTCTTCATCTTTAAATGTAGCAAACACTTTTTCAGCTGCAGCATATAATTCAATTCTTTCCTGACATTTATCCTGTTGAACCTTAATATCGGTTCCACATATCATGTTAATTCTTGTTACAGCCGCCAGTTCATCTGCTGCAGACATCTGTCCTGCCTCAATAGCATCTGCGACCGCAACTATATATTCTGCCGTCTTTTCGCATTTCCCCTGTGCTTCTTTATCCTTTGACACATTATCATGCACATATATATCAAGTCCTGCAAGATATGGAAATCCATGATATCTTCTCAAGTGTTCATCCTCAAAACATATCCTGTTCTTACACACAACTCTGGCAAGAAAATGATGAAAATCTTTGTTAGTCCTGAAATTGATTATCTGATATCCTTCCACAAACTCACCTGGTGCTACTTTACAGAACTTCACATAATCTTCTCTTCTCATTCCTATATCAAGGTCGTCATCCCATGGAACATATCCGGCATGTCTTATTGCTCCAAGCAATGTTCCCCATTCCGCATAATAAGTTATGTTATATTTTCTGCATATTCTGTCAACCTCATCAAGCACATCAAGTTCAGTTGCCCAAGCTCTTTTTATCATAGATGGTACATAAAATCCATCTCTTACTTCATCTTCAAAATATTCTTCTGGAAATTGAAGCATACTTTCTCCTCACTATATATCAACATCTTCTATCATAACCGGCTTCCCCTGATTCCTGCACATCTGTGCTTCTGCTCCTGCCTCTCCATAGAAAGCATCACATGCATCAACAGCTCTTTTTAACATATCAGGTCTGACTATATTTTTTTCATATTTTCTCAATATAGTCTTATAATCCATCAAAAGCATTACATCTTCGAGTTCCAATATATCTTCCATATTGCCCTCAAATGCTAGAAGTGGCATAACATCTGACTGATATTCTGTAAATACATCCATTGAGCGTCTAATTTTTCCAAACATTTTTCTCTTATGTTCCAGCACTCCATTAGTACTTATAAAATATAGTATTATCTTTCTATAGCTGCCGTCATTCTTTAATGCCATATTTTTCCACTCTGACGGCATTATGTTATACTTAAGAACAGGATCTTTTTTCTCTATATACAAAGCTCCCCGGCCATTAATCTTATCTTCCCACTCCTTCTTTGATTCTTCTCCAAAGAATTCGGTCAGCTTTTTTACGTATAATTCTTTATTGGCTTCTGATTGCAGCATAACTTCATCTGCATACACAACACCTGGCATGGTTACATATGCATCCATACTTATATATGCTCTCATATCCATAGGATTAATCTCTTCCGTTACAAAATATGGCATATATATAAGTTTATTTGTATGTATAGCCAGATTCTTACTGTAATATCGTGGATGTATTGTAACAGAACCATTATATCCATCATATGGATTCTGAATAATAATTGTCTCAGGATTCTCCTCTTCAATATTATAATCACTGTTTATATATTTCTGAACATATTCTGGCAGAACTGCATCACTTGCACATTCTTCTACTGTTCCATCAATATTTTTATAATAATACCTCAATGGAATAACTACTATTTCCTGTTCTTTTCTCTTTTCATATTCTCTGAACAATCCATCAAGCATATCCCAATATTCTGCCTTATACACCATAAATACTGCAGTTTCATGGTTTATATTCTTTTCTCTTATCGCATTTCTTGTCTTTCTTATACCATTGACCTGTTTCTTATAATTAATATAATCCTCATATGTATCACAAAACTCATTAAATACAACCCCATTATCCTTAAGAAGCTTTTTCTGCCTGTCATAAAATGGATAATCATGTGAATCCCATGTATGTACAAGCTTCATATAATCACCATATTTCTTCTTTAATATCGCATCATAAGAATATGGTACCGGTATGGTAATATTCTCAAAAGGAAGCCGCACTGTTTTGGAATAATATTCTTTCGGAAGCTTATACTGCCTTTCCTCTGCCCATATAGTCATTATTGTTACATATCCCGCTTCTTCCTCTGTATATAATCCACATAATCTGTCTACCAGTACATTAAGCTGCTGTGCGAGATCCTTATCTCTGTCAATCTCCACTCCGCATAATTCCTCAATCTGATTAATTTTGAGATTAAGTTCCTGAAGATTCTCTTCATTGATAGATTCTTCATTCTCCTGTAATGTCCTGATAAACTTGGCTACTGAATTAACAATGCTTATTAATTCACACTGAAAATCATCATCTTCCCTATTGGGAGCTATAAAATCCAATGGAAATATATCTATACCTGAAACATATGGAAATCCATGAAATTTTCCCAAATGTGTCTTCTCAAAATTAATTGCTCTCCCATTAATAATTCTGGTAAGCATATTATCATTATCTTCATCACTACTTATATTAAATATCTTATATCCCTCTGGCATTATCTGGTCTGCAATCTGTAGGAATCTGTTATAATCGGGTCTCTTCATGCATATATCCATATCATCATCCCAGGGAATGAATCCATGATGTCTTACTGCTCCAAGAAGTGTTCCCCATTCTGCAAAATACTGTATTCCATTCTCCCTGCAGGCTTTATCAACATCATTCAATACTTCTAACTGAGCTGCCCACGCATGTTTCATATCTGATGTTACATAGAACCCATCTCTTACTTCATCTTCAAAAAAACTCTTAGATAATTCCATATATGTCTATTCCCCTATGATATATTATTAATTGCAAAAAGAGCCGGTGCA
>OJNH01002162.1_pt1 | contig 14066 bp, 10 predicted proteins | sample 1597361 | NCBI WGS metagenome assembly OJNH01 (sample SAMEA2452136, study PRJEB22498) | human gut metagenome | biome: human feces; feature: human gut; material: feces | place: Australia | collected 2012
GTAAGTTCTTCTTGGATTAAATCTAATACTGTTATTTTGAATAAATGATGTTAAGTATAGTTTACCTGTAGCACTAGAATAATTTTTAAATAAAACTGATAAATAAGGATTGAATTTTATGAAACGACCGTTTGCATTGATTGGTATTACATATCTTTCTGTGCAAGCGGCGCTTTTTTATTTAGAGTCGGATTTAGCAGCGGCAATATTAACCGCTGTGTGTTTTATCGGAACGATTGTTTCGCTCTTTATACTTAAAAATAGAAATTTACGGCATACGGTGCTTTGCTTTTGTTTGACAGCAGCATTTGCAAGTACGATTTTCAGCGGATATAATATATTTGTTAAACAGCCGATTGTAGATAAATATTCCGAAAGAGAAATATATGTGACGGCAACTGTACTTGAGCAACCCACGGTGCAGTACGATACTTACAGATATTTAATTGAAACCGATAGTATAAACGGAAAAATCGAAAAACTGAAAATCTGTCTTTCAACAATTAATGAATTAAATGTTGAAGAATTTGACAGAATAAGCTGTGTTTTGCCATTAAAAGAATGTACTAAAAGTCAGATGATTGCTGACGGTGCGTTTTTACAGGCATCTGTTAATAAAAACTTTGCTTATATTGTAAAAAAGACCGATGACAAGCCTCTGTATTATCAAGCTGTAAAGATAAGAGAAAATTTTGCGGACAGTTTTGAACAAAATATGTCGCAGGATTGCGCATCACTGTGCAGAGCGGTTTTATTGGGAGAAAAAACCGCTTTATCGCAAGAAATTCAGAACGATTTTACCCGTTGCGGCGTAAGTTTTTTGATAGTTGTGTCGGGTATGCATCTTGCTATAATCAGCAGTTTTGTATTTTTGTGTATCAAGAAAATAATAAAAAACAGAGTTTTGCGTTCGATGATAATGCTTATGTGCGCATTTTCATTTATGGCGGTAACAGGATTTGCACCGTCTGTTGTAAGAGCGGGAGTAATGCTTGCCGTAGTGTATTCGGGAAAAATGTTTATGCGCAAAGGCGATTCGCTCAATTCGCTCGGAATTGCGGCTTTAATTCTCACCGTACCCAATCCTACAGCTGTTGCCGATGTGGGTATGCTTTTATCTTTTACCGCAACGCTTGGAATAATATTGTGGGCAAGAAAAATTTCAGTTTATATAATGGGCAAATTTGCAAAATTAAAAAGACTTAAAAAGCCCGTTGAATTTACAGTAAACTTATTTGCGGTTTCCGTTTCTGCCGCTGTATGGACAATGCCGATTTCAGTGTTGATGTTTGGTAAAGTATCGGTATTTTCAATCTTGCTTTCCGTTATACTTTCGCCTGCGGTAAGCGTACTTGTAGCTTGTGCGTTGCTTGCGGTGATTCTTTACGGCTTTGGAATTGTAAGTATTATTGCTTATACGCTTACCTTTGTATGTGAGCAGTTAAGTAAGTATGTAATTTTTATTGTCGGCACATTTTCGGATATTCCGTTTTCTTCGGTAAACGCACGAAAACCGTATTTTTACATTTGGCTTGCTCTTATTGCGGTTATGGTGATTGTCGGATATTTTGTTAAAAACAAAGCAAACTATGCCGTTAAGAGCGCTGTTATTTCGCTGTGTGTACTTGCACTCGGTTTTGCGGTTTACTCCGTAATTGATGTAAATACAACCGTCATTAATATTTACGCAACGGGAGGAAATACGGTTACGGTAAAGCGTGGAAAAAATTGCTCGGTTGTCAGCTGCGGCGGAGAAGCAACAAATGTATATTATGCCGTGTCTGATATTATGGAAGATACGACTTTGCTTGATTTTTTGATTGTGCCTTCGGATTCGGACAGAAGTTTGTTTTATGCCGATATTTTCCAAACAAAATTTGACGAATCGGATGTTTTGATATATGATAGTAAAGGTGAGAATGAAGATAACGGTAATGTAAAATATTTTACTGTAAATAAAAGTTTTACGCTTAATTTAAATTCGAAAACAAAAGATGAAGCAGTAAGCACGGAAAGCGGTGTGTATCAGTATATCAGCACCGAAAGCACCGCTGTTTTGTTACTTGACGGTAATTGCAAGGCAGAAGATATTTTGGAAAAACACAGAAAAGCAGATTACATAATTACCGATAAAGACGGAGATAATTTGCAAGATATTTGCGGTAAAAGAATTATTACGAATACCGACGATGCAAACGCAAAAGATTGCGAAGATATGATTTTTGTACGGGACAAAAATCTGCAGATTGTTATTGATTGACGGAGGAAATATGGCTGTACTAACAGATAAACAGATGGACAAGCATATAAAAGAAAGAAATTTTGCAAAGGTGTATTTGATTTACGGCGAAGAGCAAATGTATGTAAAAAAATATACCGATAAGCTTGTTACGGCTGTAGCAGGTAAGACACCGTCAGAGTTCAATTTTCATTCATTCGGTGACAGCATTAATTTTGACGAGCTTGCCGCCTCTGTACAAATAGTTCCGTTTATGAGTGAATTTAACTGTGTTCTCGTAAGCGATGCGGCTTTCGATGAATTTAATGCAAATGATAACGCAAGGTTTGCAGATATATACAAGGCGGTGCCTGACGGTTGCGTATTTATAGTTTCTTTGCCGTCTGTAAAACCTGTTAAAAATAAAACTGTTTTGCCTGCATTAAAAAAATATGCCGATAAAAACGGAATCGTTTGCGAGTTCAATACTCTTACTCAAAACGAGCTTGTTAAGTTTATTGCAAAATGGGCGAATGCAAACGGAAAATTCATTTCACAGGTAAATGCCACACAACTTATTTCGCTTTGCGGTCGTGACCTTAATATGCTGAAAAATGAGATAGATAAAATTTCCGCATATGCAAAGGGAGAAGAAATCTCTGACGAAGACATAGAAAAACTTGCGACGGTTACACTTGAATCAAAGATTTTTGCGCTTTCGGACGCTGTGCTTAACGGCAATGCACAAAAAGCCTTTAATACGCTTGACACCTTATTCTATCAGCAGGAAAAGACGGCGGATATGCTGTTTATTTTATCGCAAGCTTTTATAGACGCATACAGAATCAGAGTTGCTGATGAAAGCGGCGTACAAAAAACGGAGGTTGCGAGTAAGTTTAATTATAAAAACAGAGCGTTTGTACTTGATAATGCAAGAAGGGCAACAAAGCGAGTTTCTACGCAGGCTTTAAGAAAATCGCTTAGTTTGCTTTTGCAGGCGGAAACCGAATTTAAAAGTGTTTCGGTAAATGACAGAGTGTTCTTTGAAAAACTGATTGCACAGCTTTTGCTGACCGCTGAGAGGGGAAGAGTTTAATTGCTGAAAATAAAAGAGGCAATAATAGTTGAGGGCAGATATGACAAAATAAAATTGAAAAATCTTGTAGACACAACGATTATCGAAACAAACGGTTTCCGTGTGTTTTCGGATAAAGAAAAGCAATCGCTTATCCGCAAAATAGCACAGACGAGGGGAATACTTGTATTTACTGACAGCGATTCCGCAGGCTTTGTTATAAGAAATTTTTTGCGTGGTACGGTTGACAAAAGTAAGATAAAGCATTGCTACATACCGCAGATAAACGGCAAGGAAAAGCGTAAGGCGCACGGTTCAAAAGAGGGCTTCCTTGGTGTTGAGGGAGTGAGCGATGATGTGATTATCAAGGCAATTCGCAAAAGCGGAGCTACAATAGTCGGTGAAGATGAACAGGCAGACAGAGAAGAGGTAACAAAAGCCGACTTATACAGGCTCGGTCTTACCGGCAGGGAAAACTCCGAGAAATTAAGAAAAGCCTTGTTAAAGCACTTAGATATGCCGTCTTACCTTACTGCCAATGCTATGCTGTCGGCAATCAATTGCTTATATTCGCTTGATGAACTGAAAAATATAGTTAATGAATTGGAAATTTAATAATCAGAATTTAAATCACCGTTTTTGGACATAATAAAAACGGTGATTTTTTTGTTAAAGAGATTAAAATGTGATTGTATCCTGTTTTCAATCGGCGGAGTTGCTTATGCTTTGCTTGAAATACTGTGGCGCAGAAAAACGCACTGGACTATGGCGATTACGGGTGGGAGCTGTTTCCTTGCTATTTTCAGAGTATATAAAAAGTTCCCGAAACTTTGCCTGCGCAGTAAGTGCCTTATCGGCGGAGCGATTATTACATTTATGGAGGGCATATGCGGTTTTATTGTAAATGTAAAGTGCAAGCTCAATGTTTGGGATTACAGTAACTGCACCTTGAATTTTAAAGGACAGATCTGCCCGTTTTACAGTATGCTCTGGATTCTTTTGTGTATTCCGATAAGCGGTATATGCAAACTGCTTTGTAAAAACAAAAAAATTATTTAGCAGTCACTTTAGCGTCATTATGAGTATTTATAATAAACCTGTAAAATAAATTTGGAGGAATTATTATGGAAATACTCAAAGTTGAAAATCTTGTAAAAACCTACGGAGAGGGAGATAATATTGTAAATGCTGTTGATAACATTTCTTTGTCGGTAAACAAGGGCGAATTTGTGGCAATAGTAGGCGCAAGCGGCAGCGGAAAATCAACGCTTTTGCATTTGCTCGGCGGTGTTGACAGACCGACAAGCGGCAAAATTTATATAGACGGAAACGAAATAAATAATATGAATAATGATAAACTTGCTATTTTCAGACGCAGACAGATTGGCATTGTTTATCAGTTCTATAATCTTATTCCGATTCTTACGGTGGAAGAAAATATCTCTCTTCCGTGTGACCTTGACGGTAACAGACCCGACAAAGAGAGAATGGATTTGATTTTAAAGTCTTTCGGACTTTTTGAAAGAAGAAATCATCTGCCAAACGAGCTTTCGGGCGGTCAGCAACAGAGAACCTCGATTGCAAGAGCTTTAATAAATAATCCGGCTATTCTGCTTGCTGACGAGCCGACAGGTAACCTTGATTCAAAATCCACAGAAGAAATTATGAGTATTTTGAAAATGTCTAACCGTGACTTTAATCAGACAATAATTATGATTACGCACAATCTTGAAATTGCAAAGGAAGCCGACAGAATTATTACAATTCAGGACGGCAAAATTTTAAGGGAGGCGTAAGGCTTGAAGATACTGAATAAACTTACTGTTAAAAATTTAAAGTTGAATAAAAGCCGTACGATTGTTACGATTATCGGTATTATGCTTTCGTGCGCTTTGATTATGGTTGTTGCCGGTATGGCGGCAAGCGCACAACAGACAATGGTAAACTTACAAATTAATATTACGGGTAATTATGATTTATTTGTAAAAGGAGCAAACAAAAAAATTATTGACAATGCGCAGGCAAACAGAAATGTAAAGGACATTTATATAAAACAAAATCTCGGTTGCGCATATCTGCCGCAGGCGAAATTTGACACAAAGCCGTACATAAATGTGGTTGCATTTAACGAAAAATCATTTACAGACTGCTTTAATGTTACACTTAAAGAGGGCAGACTTCCGCAAAACGGAAACGAACTTGTGCTTTCGCAGAGTGTAATTGAGAACAGCAGAGCGGAATTTAAAATAGGCGATACAATTACACTTGACTTGGGCAAAAGAGTTTATGTATCGGGTGCGGAAATACCGTTAAACGATACCGAATATTTTATTGACGAAAATGGTTTGGAAAAACTTGTCGATACTCATAAAAAGACTTACACTGTTGTAGGTGTGTTTAATAAGGTTTCTTCATCATATTTTGCGGCAGACAGCAATTCTGCGAGCAGTTCCGCTTTCACTTTAGCTGAAGAAAATGCCGATATAAATGATTTGTTTATAAGCTTTACATCAGACGGTGAAAAAGATTATATTACAACGAGCGGTGAGATTTTAAATTTAACGGGTGACGATTTTGAGAGTTTAAAAAATGATTTTGAAGTTTATCTTGAAAACGGCGATTTTTATGAGGCGAGTATAAACAAAGATTTGCTGAGATACAAAGGCTTTGCGCTAAGTGACGAGTATATGAGAATGCTTTTATCATTAGCTGTAATAATTATTGTAATTATTGCAATTTCAAGTATTTTTGTTATCCGCAACAGCTTTGCAATTTCAATTACCGAAAAAACAAAGTTGTACGGTATGCTTGCTTCAATCGGTGCTACATCAAAGCAGATAAGGCATAATGTGCTTTTTGAGGGCTTTGTGCTTGGCATAATCGGTATTCCGGCAGGCATTTTGCTTGGCGTAGGTGTAATTGCGCTGCTTGTGGTAATTTTGAACGCATTGCTCGAAAATATGCTGAACGGAATCTCATTTGTTTATGCTGTTCCATGGTGGGTAGCGGTTATTTCTGCTGTAATGTCAGCGGTTATTATTCTGTTTTCTACGCTTTCATCGGCTTTCAGAGCCTCAAGAATTGCTCCGATTACCGCAATCAGAGGCAACAACGACATTAAGATTAATAAAAAGAAAAGCTATAAATCACCGAAATTTATTAAAAAGCTGTTTGGTGTGGGCGGAGAAATTGCCTATAAAAACCTTAAACGCAGTAAAAAGAAGTACCGCACTACTGTGATTTCTATTATTATAACAGTTGCAATGTTTATTTCAATTTCCACCTTTATTGAGTACGGATTAAAAATTGCAGGTGATCACTTTAAGGATATGCCTTACAATATTACTGTACATGCAAACGATAAGCTGTCATACGAGGAATACGAAAATATTTACAAAAGAATCATTGCTGATACGGATATAAATTCAAGCATAAAAGCCTGTGAAAATTATTATGGCAATATAGTGGGGCTTACCGATTATTATACGGAGGATGCCAAAGCGGCAGAGTTATCGGGCGGTGATTTAGCGTATGTGTTTGGTGTGGATAATAAGAGCTTTAAGGAGTATGTAACCGCACTTGGATATAATTATGATGATGTCAAGGATAAAGCACTTATTACGAATGATTTTAAATACTACAATTCGGATAATATTCTTATCAAGGGTAAGGAATTTGACTTGCCTATGAACACTGTTGTAAAGTTGTATCCTAACGGAACCCCGTCATATACTGAGGATGATATTAAAGAAATTCAGAAAACAGATCCTGATTTTGTATATAATCCGGATGATTATAAGTCTGTTGACCTTGTTATATATGATACAATTAATAAGGAAGTGCCGGGGTCTATAGTTTCAAGTATTATGAGTACCCTAAATGAGGGAAGTGTGCTTGTAAGTGAGGATTATTTTAAAAAGCTGTTTGCCGAGGATAATGACCATACAACAGGAGTCATTGTTATTGATTCGGCTGACCCTGTAAATACGGTAGAATATATAAATAATCTTGATATAGAAAATCTTGATGTTTTTAATATTAACGAGAAAAAAGAACAGATGAATGCCATTGTGCTTATTATTGCAATCTTTGCTTACGGTTTTATTATTGTAATTTCACTTATCGGTATAACAAATGTATTTAACACAATCAATACCAATATGCGTTTGCGCAGTAAGGAATTTGCGATGCTCAAGTCTATCGGTATGACAAAGAAAGAATTTAACAGAATGATAAGACTTGAAAGTTTGTTCTACGGTTTAAAATCCTTGCTTATCGGTGTTCCGCTCGGATTGCTCGGAGGTTATGCTATATTTAAGGCTACGGGAAATACCATTATGCTTAACTATTCATTCCCGACTATGGCTGTACTCATAAGCATAGTGTTCGTATTCTTTGTTGTATGGCTTATTATGAAAATTTCTATCAGCAAAGTGAATAAACAGAATATAATTGAAACCATACGCAACGATAATATTTGACATATCGGCTTACAGGGTGATATAATCACAAAAGAAGGGAAGTGTTAGTATGAAGATACTGCTTGTTGAGGATAACAAAAGCATAATAAAAGGACTTGAGTATGCATTTGCACAGAACGGCTACAGTTGTGAATACTGTCTTAGTTTAGACGAGGCTGTACGAAAAGCACCTTTTAATTATGATGTAGCAGTGCTTGATATAATGCTTCCCGACGGAAACGGCTTTGATTTGTTTAAAAAAATTCGCAGATATTCCGATTTGCCTGTAATTTTTCTTACCGCTGTTGATGATGAAGACAGTGTAATAAACGGACTTGAACTTGGTGCGGACGATTACATAACAAAGCCTTTTTCTACAAGAGAACTTATTGCACGCATAAAGCGAGTGGCGAATAAAAACAGTAAAAAGAACATAATTACAGTATCGGGCGTTACGCTTGATTTGGATAAATCGGCGGTGTTTGAAAACGGAAAACAGCTTGAACTTACCGCACTTGAATACAAATTACTGTCGTTGCTGATGCAGAATGTCGGCAGGGTGGTAACTAGAGAACTTATATTTGAAAAAATATGGGATGTATCGGGCAACTTTGTAAATGACAATACGCTTACCGTATATATCAAGAGAATACGCAAAAAGCTTGATGCGGATATAATAAAAACGGTAAAGGGAATGGGGTATCAGGTTGCGGAGGTCAGCAAATGAAGAAGTCATATAGATTTGTTGCGCTGTGCCTTGCGCTAACAGCTTTTTTCTGTATTATCTCGGCTGTTTGTACGGCAGTCTGCCTTGAAAATGTAAGGAAAACAACCAACAGTACTGTAAATCGGCTTGTAGCTGTAATGCTTGAAAAATACCCTGATGTCAGCGAAAAAGAAGTAGCCGAAATACTTAATAATAAAACCGAATATACGGATAATTCGGAATTTTTAAATAAGTACGGAATTTACCCCGAAAAGGATTGGGTTTCGTACAATAATCAAGGCTCATACAAATATGTGATTCTTTCGGTATCTGTTTGTATAGCATTTGGACTTGCTTTTGCGGTTCTGTTTTTAGGGTATTTAAAAATTCAAAAGAAACAGACTATGGATATTGCAAAGCGGATTGAGCGTATAAATCTGGGTGATTATTCATTACAGATTGACCGAAACAGTGAAGATGAACTCTCACTGCTTGACAATCAAATTTACCGAACTGCCGTAAAATTCAGAGAGCAGGCAGAAAATTCTAATAAAGACAAAGAGAATTTACAAAAATCGCTTTCCGATATTTCACATCAGCTTAAAACTCCGCTTACATCAATAATTGTAATGGTTGATAATATTCTTGACGATGACGATATGCCGCTTGAAATCAGGCGTGAATTTTTAAATGATATTAAGCACAACACGAATACTATTTCTTTTTTGGTGCAAAGTCTTCTTAAGTTATCAAAACTTGACGCAGAGGCGGTTAAATTCAGATATGAGCAGGTTGATGTAAAAAGCATTATTGATGAATGTATTAAAAATACCGCTGTAATGGCTGAAATTTTGGGTGTAAGACTTGAAACCGACTGCAATGACATAATTCTTAATTGCGACAGAAAATGGCTTTGCGAGGCTGTTACGAATATAATTAAGAACTGCATTGAACATTCACAGAACGGAAATATAAAAATAACCGCTGACCAAAATAAACTTTATACAAAAATCAGCATAAAGGATAACGGCAGCGGTATTACAAAAGAAGATTTGCCTCATATATTTGAACGATTTTATAAGGGCAAAAACTCAAGTGATGACAGTGTGGGTATAGGACTTTCACTTGCAAAGACAATTATTGAAAAACAAGGCGGATACATAAGTGTATCGTCTGAACTTAATAAAGGCAGTGAATTTGTAATAAAAGTCTTTAACAACTGAATATCAACAAAAAACAGGTTGCCGCTTAATTGCGACAACCTGTTTTTGTATCTTAGATTTCAATGCTTTTGATTGAATCAAACTCGTCCTGAATTTCTTTTGAAGGTTTCTTTGCTATAAGAGAAACTATAATATTTACGATAAGCGCAAGTGCAAAACCTAAAACAAGAGAATAAAGATTTGTTGCTTTGTAAAGAGTTACACCGTTTACGAGCGGTAAATAGTCCCATACAATAACTGTAAGTGCGCCTGTTGCCATACCGCTGATTGCACCTGCAAGTGTTGAGCGTTTCCAGAATAACGCAAGAAGTACAACCGGACCGAAAGCAGAGCCAAAACCTGCCCATGCGTCAGAAACAAGTCCCATAATACTTGAGTTAGGATTAATGGCAATTACAAAGCCGATAATTGCAACAACAACTACCGCAACCTTACCGATGTTAAGAGCACTTTTCTCTGTAGCGTTTTTCTCAACGCCTTTGTAAATATCCTCTGACACGGCAGATGCGGTAACAAGGAGCTGGCTGTCGGCTGTTGACATAATAGCGGCAAGAATACCGCAAAGGAATATACCGCCGATGAATATCATTATTCCGTTCTCGGAGAAGATCTGCTGAATAAGTCTGATGAATACTGTTTCGCTTGCTGTAGCGTCAAGGTTTTCGATAAGGTAACCTCTTGCAACAAGTCCGATAAGGCAAGATGCGGCAAGTGAAATGATAACCCATACGATAGCAATTTTTCTTGACTTTTTGATTTCAGAGTCACTTTTTACCGCCATAAATCTTATAAGAATGTGTGGCATACCAAAGTAACCGAGTCCCCATGCAAGGTTAGAAATAATAGAAACGGCAGAAACATTTGAACCGTCATCATTTTTAAAGAAGTTAAGGTAATTATCCGGGTTTGTTACACCGCTGTCGATAAGTGACTGTGAGAAACTGTTGTTATATGTAAGAGCTACATAAGCGATTATCGGAACCGCCATAATGGCAACAAGCATTAAAAGTCCCTGTATAAAGTCAGTGTAGCAAACAGCCTTAAATCCGCCGAGAAATGTATAAACAAGAATTACAATTACAGCAACTATAAGACCGATTGTATATACAGTGTTGTAGTTTTCAGAGTTGCCGAAAAGTGTAGCGAAAAGCTTTGCGCCCGAACTGAATGCCGAGGCTGTATATACTGTGAAGAATATTGCAATAATAATGGCAGATACCATTTTTATTACGCCCTTATCGTCACGGTAACGGTTCTGGAAAAAGCTCGGAATTGTAAGTGAGTTTCCTGCAACGATTGTATATTTTCTTAATCGTGCCGAAACAATGTACCAGTTGAGTATAGTACCGATCAAAAGTCCGACTGCTATCCATACCTCACCTGTTCCCGCAAGGTAAACCGAACCCGGAAGTCCCATAAGAAGCCAACCGCTCATATCGGAAGCCTGTGCAGAGAGTGCAGCGGTCCAGCCGCCAAGATTTCGTCCGCCGAGGAAATAGTCCTCGTTGTTCTTTGTGCCCTTAGACGATACAAAGCCAATAATTATCATAATGACCATATATGCCGCAAAGGAGCATAAAACTATTATATTTGCTGTACTCATATTTTCCTCCTCTATTTTGTTATTAAACACAAATACTCTTTAATAGTACCAAATTTCAGCAAAAAAATCAAGTAAATTCAATGTTGTAGCAGACTTATACAATAAAATATTTTTATATAATTGTATATTTATTACAGCAGAGCCAATAATAACAACGGAGGTGCTATTTATGAGCGAAAATAACAGCAGAAAGAAAAAGAGCAGATATGAAAAGGCAGGATTCTATACTGCGCTTTCTATCTGCTTAATAGCCGTAACTATGGCAGTGTATTCAACATATAATACTATATCGGGAGCAAAAGAGCCTACGGAGCAACCCACCACCACGGCAGTGGAGGTAAATAATCAGGTGACAGGTATAACGGAGATTGCAGAGGAAACTACATTTCCTAAAGTTGCAAATGAAATAACTGTTCCTACAATATCGGTTACAATTCCCCCTTACACCGAACCTACCGAGCAGGACACAACAAGAAATGCCTTACAAACTATGCTTTCAACCGATTTAACTCTAAGTTATCCGCTAAATCAGAAAAACATTATAAGAGAATACAGCGAGAAAACAGTGTATTATAAAAGTCTTAATGTATGGAAATCGCATCTCGGAGTGGATTTTGCGGGTGAGATAGGCGATGAAGTAACCGCAATGACAGGCGGTGCGGTAATAAAGGTTGACGAGGATAAACTGTACGGAAAAACGGTAGAGATTGCAACCGATAATGCCGTAGTTATTTACAGCGGATTAAACGGAATAACCGTAAAAGAAGGCGATTCGGTAGAAAACGGACAGAAAATCGGTGTAATAGGTGCAGTTCCTTGTGAAGTACACGACAAAAATCATATTCATGTTGCCGTTAAGATTGACAGACAATTTGCAGACCCGCTTTCATTTATCAGCAACGGGGAATAAAATCTCCGTTTTTATCATAGATATAATTATGGCACGCCCTCGTATCGTTTCAGGGGCAAACAAAAAAGTGATGGTTGATTTCAGCCATCACTTTTATCTTATTCGTATTCACGATTTACAATTTTACAAAGTACGGTTATCTTTCGCTCTGATGCCATTCTTCATTGCCAAAGATAAAATCATCAATATCCATTACAATAATTCTCATAAAAACACCTCCTATATTATAGTAAACAATACCATTATATTCAGGAAGTGCAGGAATTATACAGGATTACTTGTTAATAATATTTAAGTATTCACAAATAATGTCAACTGCCTGCTCGGTAGAAAGAGCTGTACTGTTAATGCACAAATCATAGTTATCTGCCAAGCCCCACTTTTTTCCTGAATAGAAACTGTAGTAGTTTGCTCTGTTTTTGTCTGCTTTTAATACTGCCTGCTTTGCACGAGCGGGATCAATACTTTGTCTTTCGACTGCTCTCTTAGTTCTTACATCAATGTCAGCATAGATATAAATCTTAACGAGGTTTTGGTGATCCTTCAAAACATAATCCGCACATCTGCCAACGAATACGCATGGGCCTTCATTGGCAAGCTGCTTGATAATCTTGTGCTGTAAAATGTAGAGCTTGTCATTAACAGGTAAATCACCCATAGATGAAAAACCGTTACCGTAATTATAAAGTCCTAATGAAAGAGAGTACAAAAGGCTGTTTGTAGCCTTCTCATCAACATTTTCAAATACTTCAGGACTAATTCCGCTCTCTTTGGCTGCTAAAGATATAAGCTCCTTATCATAGAATGGAATGCCAAGGCGTTCTGAAAGAGCCTTTCCTATGTTGTGACCGCCTGAACCGTACTGTCTTGTAATTGTAATAATGTTATTGCAGCTCATATCATAACCTCCGGTGCAAAGAAATGTATGGAAAAGTAACTTGTATTACTTACTCTATACATATATATAATATCATAATTTTTTAAAAAATCAAATGAATTATACAATTTTTACAAAATTTGTGTAATCAATATAAATTGATTTGAGTTGCTTTGTGCACTATTACCATATAGCACATAAGAAATATATTGAGTTTGTACGAAGTCTGTCTGATATATAAACTATACAGTTGAAATAAGTAATTGCCTGTAATACAGTTATTTATCAATATAAGACTTTATCCTAAGATTACATATATACTATTAAAGATAAAAGTAATTTTTGAAATTAAATCAGTTTTCAATTAAATAATCGTGATACTTGATTTTATTAGATATATATGTAAGAGAGTATTATTTCAGACTAAAAATAGTATATTCCATATATGTAAACACTATATATTGAGTTTATAAGGATAAAGTAAAAATTATTTAAAATTTTTTGAAAAAAATTGAAAAAAGGGGTTGCAATTTGTAAAAAGGAGTGATATAATAACGAAGTCGCTTGAGGAAAGCACAAACAACAGAAAGGTTTGAAAGCACAGAAAAAGCTTTTAAAAAGTAATGAAAGAGATTTCAAAAACTTTTTAAAAACTTTGAAAAAAGTGTTGACAAACGAAAATGAATGTGATATAATAATTCACGCACTGTTGAGAGAGGTTCGGTAAGAACCGACAAAAAACTTTCCAAAAAGTGCGTAGGACCTTGAAAATTAAACAACGAGAAAGATAAAGGAACCCGTAATACTTTGAGGATACTCAAAGATTTACAGTGAGATGCACACAACAAAGCATCAGAAATTACGGATACGTTAGTATTCGGAATGAGCGATTAAAGCTCTGAAATTGATAGTAAGCGAAAGCTTAATATACAAATTTTAGAGAGTTTGATCCTGGCTCAGGACGAACGCTGGCGGCGTGCCTAACACATGCAAG
>OJNH01002166.1_pt1 | contig 14055 bp, 14 predicted proteins | sample 1597361 | NCBI WGS metagenome assembly OJNH01 (sample SAMEA2452136, study PRJEB22498) | human gut metagenome | biome: human feces; feature: human gut; material: feces | place: Australia | collected 2012
ATTTTCTAAACTTCCTACTGCTATAGAAAAATATGGCCTCGATTATATTAATGAAGAAGTTCAAAAAAGTAGTGAATATTTAGATGAAAATATTTATCAATTTAAGTAAAAACCTATTGGGTTGATAACACCCTATCAACCCAAGTAGAACTACTAGATTCAATTTCATTTTCATAATCTTCAAAGTCATTATAATAAAAGAATTCATATTCTTTATTTGATGATGTATGTAAATATTCAAAAGAATATTTTTCCATATCTAATTGAATTAAAATTGTATAATTAAAAAGATTCATTTTTTGAAGAAGATGTTGAATATCTTCTTCATTTTTATTTGTGAATAAACAATGTATTTGATATATCTGTTAAATCAAATGGATTGTTTTGATAACAGGGTTTCATTTGTATTTTTAAAGTATTTCAAATAAAAATCAAATAAAGGATGTATATCCAAGGTGAATGAAATGAGACGATTTGAAAGAGAAATAGTCGATTATAAATTAATAGAAGCAATTCTTCAAGAAATGACGGATACACACTTAAATGTGTATGAACAAGAAGATGATGAAGTACCATTTGATATTCCGCAGAGTTGGGAATGGGTAAGATTTGGAATGATTTCAACCTATTCATACACAAAAAAGAAAATCAATGCACAAAACGCTGATCCTAAAATGTGGGGACTTGATCTGGAAGATATAGAAAAAGGAGGAAGACTTTTAGATCAAAAGACTGTTGGTGAACGTAAAGCGGTTGGTGACAAAACCATTTTCGACAGTGGTGATATTCTTTATAGCAAGCTTCGTCCATACTTATTGAAAATACTTGTTGCTCCAGATTGTGGAATTTGTACACCTGAAATTGTTCCATTTAAGGTATTTGGAAACATTGTTCCAGATTATATTGTTGCCTTTTTAAAATGTCCGTATGTGGATACTGTTATAAATTCTGTTACCTATGGTGTGAAAATGCCAAGAGTTGGAACAAAAACAATGACTGAACTATTGGTACCAATCCCTCCACTTTCTGAACAAAAGAGGATTATCAAAAAGTTATGCGAAGTAGAACCACTTGCGGATAACTATACTGAGGCTTATGTACAAGTTGCAAAATTAAATCAGGAATTTCCAGAACTTCTTAAGAAATCAATTTTGCAAGAAGCGATCCAAGGTAAATTGGTTTCACAGGATCCAAATGACGAACCTGCTTCTATCCTTCTGGATCGAATTCGTTCGGAAAAACAAAGGCTTATCAGGGAAGGAAAAATAAAAAAAGACAAGCACGAATCCATCATTTTCAGAAGGGATAATTCTCATTATGAAAAGCGTGGGTTCGAGGAAGTCTGTATTGATGACGAATTGCCTTTTGAAATACCAGAAAACTGGTGTTGGAGTAGGCTTTCAGCACTGTGCAAAAGCATCTCTGATGGAGATCACCAACCACCGCCTCAGATGCTTTCGGGCGTTCCGTTCGTGGTAATATCCAATGTATCATCCGGAAAAATTGATTTAACTGATACAAGGTTTGTTCCACATGATTACTATGAAAACTTACATGAGAGTAGAATTCCATGCCGAGATGACATTTTGTTTACTGTGACCGGTTCCTATGGTATCGTTATTCCTGTTGATACAGAAGATGCTTTTTGCTTTCAACGACATATCGCCCTACTCAAGCCATTGCAAATAACGACCGAGTTTCTTTCTGCATGGCTTAAGACCCCTATGGTTTATGAACAGTGTAAGCACTGCGCTACAGGGACAGCCCAGAAAACCGTAGGATTAAATTCACTAAAAAACATCTTGATACCAATTCCACCGATCAATGAACAAGTAAGAATTTTAGAGCAGCTTGAGAAAGTATTGCCTTTAATTGTTTTGTAAAGATCTCATTATGAGAAGTTAAACGGAATTGAGCGTTGTATCGACGATGAGATACCGTTTGACTTACCCAAATCTTGGGAATGGGTTCGCTTCTTTTCAGTGGTTGACATAGCAACAAACCTGGTTCGTCCAGAGGAATATGCCGACTATATGCATATCGCCCCAGATAACATTGAAAAAGCAACAGGGACTCTTTTTGAGTGTCATACGGTACAGCAAGATAAGGTAGTAAGTCCAAACCATCTGTTTTATAAAGGGCAAATTATTTACTCAAAAATTCGTCCACTTTTACGAAAAGCGGTAATTGCTCCGTTTGATGGATTGTGTAGTGCAGATATGTACCCACTGAATACAGCAATAAATAGAAAGTATCTTTTGAAATATATGTTGTCCGATGCTTTCAATCTGCAAGTAGCAACTGCGATGTCAAGCCGAGTTAAAATGCCCAAAATAAATCAGGATGAATTAAGTAAGATTCTGATTCCTATACCACCCATGCAGGAGCAAGAACGCATCGTTAGTAAAATTGAGGAATTGTTCGATAAGATTACGCTGATTTAACGCAGAATTGTATAATATCTGGCGAAAGGAGGTCTTTCGTCATGATAGAAAACGAAAAATTTGAAAGACACTTGAGAGAAAGCAATCTCTCAGAAAACACGATATCATCGTATATGTTTGCTATTAAACAGTACGGACAACAATACGATGATATCACGCAGAAAAAGCTACGAGAATACAAGGTATGGCTTATAGAAAATTATAAGCCAAAGACCGTAAATCTCAGACTGCGTGCACTGAACTGTTATCTGGAATCTATTGGGAAAGAAAAATTGAAGTTACCGTTTGTACGAGTGCAGCAGAAAAGTTATCTGGAAAATGTAATTAGTGAAGCGGACTATGAATACTTCAAATCATGTCTGAAAAAAGATGACGAAATGTTTTGGTATTTCGTAATTCGTTTCCTTGCCGCCACGGGAGCAAGAGTCAGTGAATTGATTCAGATCAAAGCTGAACATGTTAAATTGGGACATCTTGATTTATACTCCAAAGGCGGAAAGTTACGTAGAATTTATATCCCCAAAGAATTGCAAAATGAAGCCCTTTCTTGGTTGGCTGAAAAGCAACAAGAAAGTGGCTTCATTTTTTTGAACAAGTATGGCGAGCGTATTACTACTCGTGGCATTTCTGGACAGCTAAAAAAATTAGCGGTGAGATATAATATCAATCCTGCAGTGGTATATCCACATTCATTCCGGCACCGATTTGCAAAAAGTTTCTTGGAACGCTGCAATGATATAGCGTTTCTTGCTGACCTTATGGGACATGAAAGCATTGAAACTACCCGTATTTATCTCAGAAAAACATCCACTGAACAGCGTGAAATCGTAGATACAATCATAAATTGGTAACGGGAAAGGCATGCACTCCAGAAGTTTGAAGTGTATGCCTGATTTTACAAAATATCACAAGATTTTATTAAAACATTTACTTTTTCTACAATTCTTTTTTGTTCATTTACCGGTGGAAGTGGTACTAAATAATTAAAAATAAAGTCTTTCCCTACACGTTGTTGTCCAGCTGTTCCACTAAAATTTTTCATGCCGTTTTGGATAAAATCATGAGTTTTGCAAATCATTAAAAAGTAAGGTATATATAACATTTTTGTGTAATCACGAAGAACATGAAGCTCTGTAGTTCCTGCACCATAGCCACTTGGAAGGTCGTGAATCACAGCAGATTTTCTATTTTGAAAACAGGGTGTGATTTTGGCGATTACAACATCATTATTTGCAAAATGTGTAAAACCAGATTTTACATCTTTCCATAGCTTTGTTTCATAGGTATGACCGCTGTGAAATCCATCTTTTAATAGTGGCATTGGCATAAATCCGACAACCGTATCGTCAGCTATATTGTTTCTCGGATTGATAGTAAATAACGATCCTAGCCTAATCCATTCCCATGTTTCCGGAATCTCAAACGGTATTTCATCGTCAATACAATGCTCAATTCCGTCCAACTTCTCATAATGAGAATCATGGTGTGCTACTTTTTGAAATTACATCTGTCCAATAGGACTTCTAATTGCTCAACAATGCGTACCTGTTCATTATATGGAGGTAATGCTACTAAATATTTTTTAATTTCACCCATACCCAAATCAGGAACACCAATGGATTGTCTTGCCTTTATTGAATGGAGTAGTATCTGAGGACTTTCCAAATAATAACGAATATAAGGAGAATAAACCAAAAGTGGACGAACAACGCAACATGAGTATGACACTAAGAATTCTCTGTCTATTTCTACCAATCTTGCTTTTCCTAATGCGGCACCAATTCTAGAGTAAATAATATCATGTTTCTTCGGTAAAGCCTTTCTGGACAACCTTTCAAAATCTGCTCTTGAAATATATTTGACATTTTGAGTGTAGTTTATTGTTCCATCATCCAACAAATCTTTTGCAGACAGAAAAAGTACACCTACGTCAGAAGATACAGATTTCGGCATATTGTGATCAATATCTCCAATCAAGCTACATATATTTTTCAGACGAGTCCATGTCCAGTTTTCCGGTATTTCAAAAGGAATTTCATCATCAATGCAAACTTCCTCTGAACCACGCTTTTCATAATGAGAATTATCCCTTCTGAAAATAACGGATTCGTGCTTGTCTTTTTTTATTTTTCCTTCAGCTATTAACTTTTGCTTTTCTGCACGAATACGTTCCAGGAGAACAGATGCTGGTTCATCTGATGGATTCTGTGGAACAAGTTTTCCTTGAACTGCCTCCTGTAAGATAGATTTTTTTATTCTATCAGGGAAAGCATTGTTTAGAGATTCTGTTTCAGAATATGTAGTACTGTAAGTATCAACATAAGGCAATACTTTTTTGAGCCTTTTAATAATACGTTTTTGCTCCTCTTCAGGTGGAACTGGTATAAGTGCTCGATATAGTTTAGCATCATTAATTGCAGGATAGGCAACGCCTTTGGCATTGTCAGTGCTATTTGCGTATGCATCGAAGTCTGGTGACATCAAATAATAAAACAGGAATTTATTGTAAAAACCAGTGTGACAAGTAAGCGCAGCAAAGCCAGTACTAGCAATAGGTTGATGGCTAAAGGTTCGATTAACAATGCACATATTATGCAGATATGGACGCACAGTAGAATAAAGAATATCACCAATAGCAACAATTTTTCTTGCCCTTGATGGTGCTTTATCTGCAGTGATAATAAGTTCTTTATCATTAAGTTTTTGATTTTTGTTATCAATAGATCCAATATCTATATAACAAAAATCATCTATCGGTTTCATTTGCCCTCTATTGTAAACAATTTTACCAAGTCTCACCCATTCCCAACTCTCCGGAATCTCAAACGGCACTTCATCCGCAATACATACCGGCTCATTCCTTCCAATCTTCTCATAAGGCAAATTATCGGCTCCCCGAAAGATTAAAGAAGGATTCTTTTCTTTCTTGATTTTTCCTTCTTTTATCAACTGTTCTTTCTCGACTCTAATACGTTTCAAGAGAACAGATGCTGGCTCATCATTTGGATCCTGCGGAACCAGTTTTCCCTGCACGGCCATTTGTAATATTGAATTTTTTAATTGCTGTCCAGTCATTAGTTCTCCTCCAGATTTATTCCCAAAATATCAGTTATCTGCGCCAGAATTCTATCAATATCAGCATTTAAACTGGCTCTTTTTTCCTGATACTGCTGAATCAATTCCTTTGGTGGTAAAATTTCTTCTTCCTCATGAGGATATCCGCAAAGGTCTATGTTATAGTTCTTCTCTTTGATTTCATCAATGCTGTATTTCTTTGCCTTATCAAATCCCTCTTCCTGTATTTCCTGGCGGTTTTCCCACCATTCGACTGCCGGTGCAAAATGCTCTAATTTCATAGGTTTTGTCTTACTGAAATGCTTGTATCCTTCTGGCATATCCAGACGGTAAAACCATGTTTCTTTTGTAGTACCATTTCTATCAAAGAACAAAATATTGGTTGTGATTGATGTATACGGAGAAAAAACACTTCCAGGCATACGAACAATTGTGTGAACATTAAACTCAGAAAACAGTTTTGTTTTAATGGCTACTTTTGCATTGTCTGTTCCAAATAAAAATCCATCTGGTAAAATTACCGCTGCTCTACCATTTTCTTTCAAACGATACATGATAACTGACATAAAAAGATCGGCCGTCTCACTGCTCGCAAGATCGGATGGGAAATGATTTTTGACTTCTGTTTTCTCTGAGCCTCCATAGGGTGGATTCATAAGGATAACATCCACCTGATCATCTTCTGTGTAATCAAGAACATCTCTCAACAATGTATTGTCATGAAAAACCTGCGGAACATCTAAATCATGTAATAACATATTTGTGATACAAAGCATATACGGAAATTGCTTCTTTTCAATTCCATATATAGAGTTTGCATACATTTCTTCGTCCTCGGTTGTCTTAACCTTTTTCTTTAACTCTTTTAACCAGCTTGTGATAAATCCACCTGTACCACAAGCAAAATCTGCCATTTTTTCGCCTATCTGTGGTTTTATCATCTGTGCCATAAAATCTGTCACTGCACGAGGTGTGTAAAATTCTCCTGAAGATCCTGCACTCTGCAATTCTTTCAGGATTGTTTCATAAATTTCTCCAAAAGCATGACTTTCTTCATAATCTGTCAAATCCAACTCATCAATTACACTAATAACCTGACGGAGAAGAACACCATCTTTCATATAGTTATTCGCATCAGCAAATGTTGTCTGGACAATAGCCTTTTTTATTGGAGTATCTGCATTGACCGGAAGATTTTTCAACGTTGGAAACAATGTATTATTTATAAAATCCAAGAGAATGTCTCCTGTCATACCTTTTCCATCTTCATCATGTCCCCAGTTCCTCCAACGACATTTTTCTGGAATAATGGACTGATAGTCTTCTTCATCCCATTCCCAATCCTGTTCTTTTGCATCATATACTTTCAAAAAGAGCATCCATGCTATCTGCTCAATACGCTGTGCATCGCCATTGATACCCGCGTCATTACGCATGATATCTCTTACTCTTTTTACAAAATTTGACATATTTCCCATTCTTATGCTGCTCCTCCATCATAAATTGCATTTTCCAGTTCTTTTACTGCTTTCAAATATCCATCCTTACCGCCAAAATAAGAAGCTATCTTCTGTGGCTTTCCCATTCTCATAAAAGGATCCAGTTTCAATATTTCTGCCTTTTCTATTTCATATATTCCCGTATTCATATATTTGTCCAATAATGCCTCCAACACTTCTCTGGCAGCACCACTATATTTATTCAGGAAATCTCTTTTCTTAACATTTTCAGCACGTTCTTTGCGTGTCAATGGGTTCTTATCAAATGCAACATGACATATAAAATCAAAATCATCAACATCTGACATTCCCTGATCTTCCTTCAATGTTTCAAGATCAATCCCCTGTTCACGCAAAAGTCGCCTGATTTTTTCTTTCTTTTCTTCTGCTGACCATTTTCGGATAAAATTCTCCAAAGAAGCATATGCTCCCAGAATATTCTCCTTCGTGTAGTCGATAATGCTTTCTTGACGAAGCAATTTTCCATTTGCGTCATAAACGGATACAGTCTTATAGACAATTTTCACCTGACATCCATCCCGATTCACAATTGGCTTCGGCTGCTTTGGTTCTACAGGATCAGGTCCTGGTCCTACAGGGGGTTTTGTATTTTTCCCTGACCCGGACTTAGGATTAAAATCTTCGTCCATCTCAATTGGACCATCCCAATCTGGATCGGCAAATAATCTACTGACATTTCTAAAATCCATAACAACAAAATGTGTTTTTCCTTCTTTTTCTCGTAAACGTGTTCCTCGACCAATAATTTGCTTAAACTCTGTCATGGAACCAATCATTTCATCCAGCACAATCAATTTTGTCATTTTGCAGTCTGATCCTGTGGATAATAATTTTGAAGTTGTGGCAATTACCGGATATTTTTCTCTGACAGATATAAAATAGTCTAACTTGCTTTTTCCATATGTATCACTACCGGTAATCCGAACTACATAATCAGGATTTTTTTGTACCATATCTGAATTCTGATTTACTAATGCTACCCTCATTCTTTCTGCTGCATCTTCTGTTGCACAAAATACAATTGTTTTCGCCATACGATCTGTGCTTTTTAGATAATTTGTAATTTCTGCTGCAACCTGTTGGATACGGTCTTCTATAATAATATTGTAATCATAATCACTATTGGTATAAATTCGATCTTCAATTTCATTTCCGTAAATATCACATTGTCCTTTGCGAGGTCTCCACCCTTCTCCAATATCTGTCATAACATTGATTACCTTAAATGGAGCAAGGAATCCATCCTCTATGCCTTCTTTTAAGCTGTATATGTAAATTGGTTCACCAAAATAATCAATGTTGGATATGTATTTTGTTTCTTTTGGTGTAGCAGTCATACCGATCTGTGTTGCTGATGCAAAATATTCCAGAATTTTCCTCCAGTTACTTTCTTTTTTGGCTGAACCTCTATGACACTCGTCTACGATGATTAGATCAAAAAAATCAGGTCTAAATAACTGTTTCAGTTTAAGAATTGTATTATTAATATCTTCTTCCTGGTCATCATTTCCACCTGCCAACTGTTGATACAATGAAAAATAAACCTGATATGACGTAATCGTACTCGGATCATCCTTTGAAAAATTAACTTTATGTATTACTTTTTCTAATGGTGCAAAGTCCTGTTGAATTGACTGATCCACGAGATTATTACGGTCAGCAAGATAAAGTATTTTGCTTTTCATACCACTTTTTAATAACCTGTATACTATTTGAAACGCTGTATATGTTTTTCCAGTTCCGGTTGCCATAACCAATAGCAGGCGATCCTTACCCCTGGAAATTGCATCAACTGTTCGGTTAATTGCAATACGCTGATAATAACGAGGTGGGTATGTCTTCTGACTACTATAATATGGCTGTTGAATCATTTTTTCCTGATTCTCTGACAAACCCTCTCCGTTATTTGCTCCATTTTTGTATCTGCAATATAACTCTTCTTCTGTTGGGAATTCATCAAGTCCTAATTCACGCTCTTTCCCAGTCAGAAAATCATGTTCAAAAAATCCATCTCCATTTGAACTATAAGCAAACGGAATATCCAACATACTGGCATAAGCCATCGCCTGCTGTAAACCATGTGAAATACTATGTTTATTGTCTTTTGCTTCTACAATCGCTATCGGATTGTTAGAATTCAAATATAGAACATAATCCGCACGTTTCGGCTTTTCTCTGGTAACAAAATTCCCCCTCAGATTAATTTTTCCATCTGTTATATTGGTTTCCATCGTTATTTTCTTGATATCCCATTTTGCCGTAATCGCTGGTGTAATATATTGAAGCTTTATATCTTCTTCGGACATCTGCTTTTTAGATATTATCGTCATGAATACAGCCTCCCTCTTCTGTAGATAGTTCCTGATAACAAATATTATCGGAAGTTGATAAGTATATTCTGCTACTATTCCCACTTTTAATCACTGTAACTTTTATTTGTTTTTTGTATTCTTTACATATTTTCCACTACGGATTCTTGCATCCTTTGGCTTCTCAGCATCTGCCGGAATTGCCCAATAACTGCCGACACGCATTACTCCAGGAATTCTATTTTCAGAGCAAAGTACCTGCACTCGTCGTTTCGACAGTCCCCATTTTTCAGCTGTTTGACTGATTGAAAGATATTCCATGCTTTCATCTCCATATTATAGTGAGTTCACGATTAATCATATTTCTATCTTTAAATTATAATCCCAAGTGCGAACAAAGTCAATTTACATCCAATGCCTTACACATTGAAGTTTGTTACTTTTCTTTCACAGTAACTGCTCACGCAAAAAAAGACGGAAGTCACCATGTTATCTGCGACCTCCGGCTTCTTTTGCGTATTCTACACTGTTCTTACACCAAAATCAGCTCCTCTCTCCGGCTTATCTTTTCCCTGTTTTTCCTGGATGATTCTCTTATTGATTTCCAAGCGTTCATAAATCGATGGTTTCTTCTCTTTTCCTGCCATTGCCTTTTTCTTCCAGGCTGCAAAAGCTCTGCAAATACGGCAGTACATGATTCTGCATATCCGTCAGATTTTCTATATACTTCTGATACTCTTCATTGCCTTTTCCTTGCTGATAACTGATCCAGCTTTCATCCGTCAATTTCATTTCATTCTGCATAATCAGTACCTCCTGTATTTTGAATATTTATCTCTTCATATACTCTGTACTGGCAGATGCAAAATCGGACATCATTTTCCGAAATTTAGCAAATTATTTTAATTTTACAGTTTCCATATGTGTTATCGCTGAACCATGGAGTTAATATCATTGAAAAAGGGTATAAAAAAACAGTCTGCCCTGACGGAAAATATTTCCATCAAAACAAACTGTTCTTCATATTCACACTAATTATATTTTCTGAGCATAGTTACTTTTTGCGAAAATCTCAGATAACTCCGGAAAGAAAACAAAGAAAAAAAATATTTTTTAACTCCATTTGCACTCCACTGGAACATCCAGACAGCCCGCAAAGCCTTTATTTATGGGCTTTTTCGCAATTTAGTCCGCTACTCAAACTCGCAAATAAAATCTCATCACTATACTTTTTAATATTGGTATTATGGTTCTATTTGGTTTTATATGTGTTCAACTGTCCTAAATCCATAGGCTGTACTGAACGGTGTTATCATTTTGTTATCAATCTTTTTATGTATTTAAACATCCTTCTGTATAATAGGGATAATATCTGTATATTTTTTCGAATTTTCTTATTTCATCTAATCCTATACCATGAAACCTTTCTTTATTATCTTCATATTCTTTATCTGTTATTGGTATTTCTCTTAATACTAGCTGAATTTCTTTATATGTTAATTTAGGAACTTCAATATTGAAACATTCATTATCCCTCGAACAATATATAAGTTTTTGTAAAATATTTGAATTTATGATTCTATTTTTCAACTCATCATCCACAAGTATCCCACCTATCGTTAACATAGGTGCTCCATCTTTATATTTCAAAAATAGCAACTGCATATACTGGACATTTCTGCTACTATCAGAGCGATTTCTTTTCTCCAAAACCTTAAGGATAAGATTATTTATTAATTCTTGGATAATTAACGGTATGCCATTATTGGTATATCTACTTTTTTCTATATCTGGTTCAAAATAATCACCAACGCTCTTCTCAAAAGCAGACCTTTTCTCACTGGCTTTTCCTGCGAAAGAATAATTGCAAGATATAAAAAACATACTACCTACATACAATCTTCGACAAAGAGTCTCAATATCCGATAACATTCCTTCTGAAAAAGCACCATCATAATCAAGCCAAACTAAATTCATTTTTTCTTCAAATTGGTCAATTTGAGGTAACACCTCATTTGTTGTACCGTAAATCATCTGAATACTTTTTAATGGTTTATTAAATTCATATCGCATAGCTCTTTCTCGCTCTGCTTCTATACTAATCATGTCAGTTACACCAAATTCATTATGAAATAGCAGAAAATCTGTAAAATATTTAGCTCCCATCCCTATATACCTTAATTCACTAGTTCCTTGAATTATCTGAATTTCTTTTACCAATTCACACATCATTTTACGCTCTATTGACTTTGAAGGTCGAATTTGATAATTAATATTTTGATCACTTCCTGGCATATACTTAACACTCCGCATCTTTATAATAATCAAATGTTAATTCTCCAACTTCATTATTTGAAGTTACTCCCAATGATCGTTTTAACAATTCAACATCTTCTTTGGGTTTCTTATATCGAATCACTACATTTGGAACTGTTTTAACTTTTACATCTTTAATGGAAAGTTTTCTATTTTCTGGAAGAACTTTTTCTATATTTTTAGTAGTTAGTTCTATGGATGGCATATTAGCTACAGTTTCCGCAACACCATCATCATTTTCCTTTGTATTTTTCCTAATTTCATCAATAAACCCTTTCACTATTTTAAAAATATCAATCATTTTCTCCTTCGCTTGTAAATAAACTAACGAACTCTCATCTATTCCTGTTTTTGTTGTATTCCATGGCAGTTCTTCTGGTTTATTCGAAGAAAAAGAAACCGTTCCCTGAAAACTGGCATACGTATTAGTAAATACCACTCCACTGTTTTTATTTTCTATATCTTTCCATGTGGTTAAAGAAGTTTTATCAGCAGCCACTACAAGACGTCCATTACAATATATATACCATCCTGCATTTTCTGGTTCATATTTTTCTTTTTCCTTTTTCTCAGCAATACCAGCTACAATTTTCACTTTTACATTACCATGTATATAAGATTCTTTTACTGGTTGAATATCTTCCCCATTAACTAACTTTACATGATTTCCAATCAATTTTTTTCCATTAACCTCTATAATAATTCCATTATCAATGTCTAATCCTACTCTCCTTTGAATGTGCTCTATAAGTTCCTTTTCAAAATCCCTTGATTTCAAATCAGCAGAAATTTCTTTTCGTAGCCGAGATACCGTAATAGTTGTTCCTGTACTCTCTAAAGAATTACATAAATTTTCCTGATAACTAGAAAAAGGAAAATCCCAATTATTTGATTCTTCATTTTCCCATTGTTCTACATCTAATTTTACCTCAAAGGATGTCGTTACAGTTTTTGATTTTATTTCAAAATAATCTCCCAGTTTAAACAATGCTCTTTTCATTCCAATACCAAAAATTCCTGTCGTTTCATTGTTTCCAGTCTCTTTTTCTTTTGGTCGTCCAAAACGAAATGCATATTCTTGTGCAACATCTAATGGAATTCCTCCACAATTATCTCGAATGCAAAAAGAATCTCCATCAAAATCTACTGCAATTTTTAATCCAGTAAAGTCATTATCTTTTTTTATTGTTCTAGCCCCATCAATACTATTGTCTATTAATTCAATAATAGCCTGTTTTAACAAAATATCTCGAACCAACATATTTACAAAAAACTCTCGTGTTGGGTTTGCTTTAATCATTTTAGTTTCCACTACAAACTCCTCCTTTTTTCATATTAAACACAAATTCTTTATATTTTCGTGTATATTCATATGTGTCCTTAAATATATGATTTACAGCTTTATAAAGTCCTGGTTCATACTTTTTCATCGCCAATAATTCATCTTCAAAATTTTGCCCAAATGGACAGCCTGCACACCCTGTTCTTTTCAAACCATATTCTTCATAACATCGGCTATGAATAATGTTATAATGTTGCTCATATATTTTTTTTGTGTCGCTCAAATACCAAAAAATCGGTCTATAATCATCGCAACCGCTATCATTATTTGAAAAACAGGTTTTATATGCTGTTCTTCTTGCCCCTCCCTCTGCTTTTCGTACACCATACATATTTAAATCAAATTTTTCTTTTATTTTAAATCTACTAGCTGTCATTTTTTTTGCATAATGACAACACTTGTTTGATATTTTAAAATACGGTGGATTCTGTATCATAAATTCCTTTAGGAACTGGTTGTATGCAATATTAAAACTACTTTCTTTACCGTTTTTTGCCTTTTGGAAGTCATTGCACCACCATCTTAGTGCTGCTCTACAATTAGGATATTGTTTATACAATTCTTCAAATGGTTTATCCTCCCATTTAAAATTGTGCCTTTGCAATCTTTCTATCCATTCACTTACTTGTTTTGAAATGAATGGTTGACCGTATTTTTTACAACAACTTGGTATTGGTTTTATCGCTTTAACACATTCAATATGAATATTGTATCTATTTTCCAAATACTCTATATGTTCTTTAGTAGCTCGAAATTCTAATCCAGTATCAAAAAATGCATATGTTATTTTATTTGCATCATCAAATTTTTGACATAAATCTATAAGTATATCGCTATCACTTCCGCCACTAACAGAACACAATATCTTATTATATTGTTGTAACTTAGAATGAGTAATCACTATAGAATCCGTAATAAGCTGGCTAGTTTCCGGAGCATTTTTTATTATTTCAAATAAATTCATTATTAATCCCCTGAATTAAATTCCACTAATTTTTCCCAGTCAATACTTCCATCTTCTCTGCAGAAACTATTAGAAAACTCCCTAA
>OJNH01002176.1_pt1 | contig 14018 bp, 9 predicted proteins | sample 1597361 | NCBI WGS metagenome assembly OJNH01 (sample SAMEA2452136, study PRJEB22498) | human gut metagenome | biome: human feces; feature: human gut; material: feces | place: Australia | collected 2012
AGGTCAGTTCTTCGCGGTCGATACCGTGGGCATCCAATGCTTGCAATACGCGTTCGGTGAAGTGCAGTCCGGCGGTGGGGGCGGCTACCGACCCTTTTATTTTGGAATAGACCGTCTGATAAGTTTCTTTATCGCTTTCTTGTGTGTCTCGGTTGAGGTAGGGAGGAATAGGCAGTTCGCCCACCACTTCCAGCAGGTCGGCAAAGGTGATGCTGTCATCATTCCATTCAAAATCTACCCAATGGCTTGTGCCGCGACATTCACTGCGTATGGCAGTCAGTGTCACCTGTTTCCCTTTCACGTCTACCATGCGGCTCAGTGCTCCTTCTTTCCATTTCTTCAGATTGCCAATCATGCAGAGCCAGCTGCATTTTTTCGTTTGCTGGAAGGACAGTACATAATCGTTCGGCTGTATCGAATACTTCAATCAGAGCTCCCGTTTCCTTGCGAAAGTGCAGGCGTGCCTGAATCACCTTTGTATTGTTGAATATCATCAGTTCGCCCTGCTCCAGATATTCAGGCAGCGCAGTGAATGTATCTTCGCTTACTTCGCCGTGGCGGTATACCAACAGCTTGGATTGGTCACGTACTGCCAGCGGAAACTTTGCAATCCGTTCATCGGGCAGCGGGTAATTGTATTCGCTTATTTTGATATGTTTTGTATCTTCCATTTGATTTCGTTTCATAATTTGCGCAAAAGTACCGATGTTTGCTCTGTACATTGTATATCAGTCTTTTATTTTTTAATGTAACCAAACTCGTACGTGCATGTTTCTCATCGAACCTGACAAAGGTAACAATTATTTTTTATCTGATTCATCCTCCTTTCATTTTTTATCCTTTTCAATTCTTCTCAAATCCTTATATTATGAGAATAGAGGATCTACCGGGGTAACCCTGTTTCAGATGATGGGCGGGATATTTATTTGAAGGTGATGAAATCGGAAGTAATTATAGTGGCGGATGTAATCGGCACTGATGGTATTCACCGAACGGTTGTTTGTTGGGCGGTGCAAAATCGGGAAAAGTCGTAAAATCCTATTTTTTTTCGTCTAAAAATGTATCTTTGCGCCTGATATGGCAACAAAAAGAGTGCTTGTAGATAGGAATTTTGGCCGCGTCATTATGCGTACACACCGTTTGGCATGTCATTTATCATGTTATCAGATGATGTAACCATTTCATTTACCGGGCTATGTATTGTTGTATGAATTTTCCCATACCCGTGGAATGAACTTCACAAGTTCAATACGGATTTTTAAGTTAAATGCTATAATCTACTACGATGGAACATGTAATTTATATTTCTGATGAAACACCGTATTAGAGTTACTGATTTTTATTGTTTATAACTTTAATGATGGCTATGGAAAAACTTATTATAGAGCAGTTGAAGCAAGGAAACGAAGATGCTTTTAAATACATATATAAACAGCATTATGTATTGCTTTGCCGTTTTGCGAACCAAATGTTGGCTGATGCTGCTCTGGCTGAGGAAATAGTGGATGATGCAATTTTTTATTTGTGGGAGCACCGGAGCGATATTGAAATTGAATATTCAATTCGTGCATACCTTATGCGTGCCGTCCGTAATCGTTGTTTGAATGAGCTGAATTCGTTAAGAAGGCGGGAGGAACTTTTGGTTTCTTCATTTTTTCTTCCGGAAAATATGGAATTTCTGGATCGGGTTTTTGTCGAAGATGAGCATCCTTTGGGTTATTTATTGGAGCAGGAATTGGAAAGTGAACTGATTCGGAATATTGAAGAACTTCCTTTAGAATGTCGAACGGTGTTCAAAAAGAATCGTTTTGAACAGAAAAAATACGAAGAAATAGCAATAGAACTTAATATCTCGGTAAACACGGTTAAATACCACATGAAGAAAGCATTATCCTGTCTTCAGCAACGGATGGAAAAGTACCTGAAACTACTTGTTCTCTATGTTTTTTTAGGAAATTGAAAAAAAACTTCATTTTGACTACCCTTTAAAACTTATTTTTTGCCTTATATAATAACAGCACTTAATATATGCAGATGAAAGAAGAATATAACGATATAGACGGATTGATTACATCTTATTTATCAGGGAATTTGGATAAAGCCTCTTTTTCCGAGTTGCAGAAATGGACTATGGAATCGGAAGCTAACCGTATTTATGTTCGGAATAAGTTAGAACTTTGGTTTTCTTCGGGAGTATCGGGAAGTGTTGAACCATTTGATGAAGATGCGGCTTTTACTTTGTTTCAGCAGCGGGCAGCTATATTCCCGAAAAAAGAAAAGCCGGCAAGACGTTCTTTCTCTTGGAAAATGTTATATCGTGTGGCTGCTGTGCTTTTGGTATTATTAGTTCCTTTTGCCACTTATTATCAGGGAAAACATACAGTAAAACAGAACTTTTCGGATATAGTGGTGGAAGCTTCATTAGGTACACATACAAAATTAAATTTGCCTGATGGAAGTTTGGTTTGGTTAAATGCCGGTTCTAAAGTTACTTATTCTCAGGGATTTGGTGTAGATGACCGTAAGTTGACATTAGAAGGAGAAGGCTATTTTGAGGTTGCCCACAATGAGAAAGTACCCTTTGAGGTTTGTACCAAAGAGGTGAATCTCCGTGTATTGGGAACAAAATTCAATTTTAAGAACTATTCCAATGACGAGGAGGTGATGATTAGTTTGGTAGAAGGAAAGGTAGCACTGCAGAATGGGATAAAAGCGATGGAGGAACTTTATTTGGAACCGAATGAACGGATGGTGCTGAATAAATTGACTGGCGAAATGGTTAAATCGAAAGCGAATGTAGAGTATGCAAATATTTGGAGAGATAATAAACTGTTTTTTGATGAAGAGTTGTTAGAGGATATTGCAAAAAAACTGATGCGAAGTTATGATGTGCGTATCGAAGTTGCGGACTCACTGCGGGATAGACGTTTTTATGGTGATTTTATGATAAATAAAAATACCATTGAAGAGGTGCTTGAAACCATAGCTTCTACCAGCAGGATGAATTACCGATACGAAAATGGAAAGTATATACTTTATTAATATATTGTAGAACCTAAAAATCTAAATTTATGAAGCAAATAATTTCTACCGGTTGATGTGTAAAGTAGGAGATGCTTGATATAAAAAAGGAGGATGCGGCCACACCCTCCCGATTAAATCAAATCAAGTATTCTTTTCAAAAACACTTGTTGAGTTAAAGAAGTAGCAAATATAGTAAATCTTTAATTCTTATAACCTTATTCTAATTTATTTATTTTAAAAATCAGAAGAATTATGAGATGTTTTGATAAGGCTATTTTAGTAGCTTCAGTAGCACTTTGCTTTAATTTATCGGCTTTCTCTCAGGATATTACATTGAAAGCCAATAATATAACAGTAAAGGAAGCTATCGAACAAATAAAAAAATCATCAGGATATTCATTTGTCTTTTCATCCCTTGATTTGGATACGAAAAAGCGTGTCTCCATTTCTGTAAAAGATGCGGTAATAGAAGAAGTTGTAAAACAACTTTTGAAAGGACAGTCCGGTTTGAGTTATGAAATTCAGGATAAAAAAGTAATTATTAAAAGAGCCCGGCAACCGCTGAATCGTGAGCAGCAAGGTGAGGTGACAGGAAGGGTGATTGATGTAAATGGTGAGCCGGTAATTGGCGCAACAGTGATAGTACAAGGTACTTCCAATGGTACAATAACTGATTTTGATGGTAATTTTACTCTGAATGCAATGAATAATGCTGTTTTGGAAATCTCTTATATTGGTTATGAGACCCGACAGTTGAAACCGCAAAACGGCAAGATGCTGGTTGTGACTTTAAAGGAGGATACACAAGCATTGGAGGAGGTTGTTGTAGTAGGATATGGTACACAAAGAAAGGTTAACTTGACAGGTTCTATTGGAACTATTAAAGCAGATAAGGCATTGAAGGCGCGTTCTGTTACCAACGTTCAGGAGTTGTTGGCAGGTTCGGTTCCCGGTATGACAGTAACCAAGGGTAGTGGTGCGGTTGGCTCCGGAGCTACTATAAATATCCACGGTACTTCCACGATTGGAGGAAGCTCCGGTGTTCTTATTCTGATAGATGGTGTGCCCGGTAATCTTTATACATTGAATCCTAATGACATAGAAAGTATCTCTATTTTGAAGGATGCTGCTTCTGCCTCTATTTATGGGTCACGTGCGGCAAATGGGGTTATGTTGGTAACAACAAAGAAGGGGCAAACCTCAGAACGGCCGGTTGTTGACTTTTCTACCAATATAGGAATTCAGAATCCACAGTTCAAATTGGATTTTGTCGGTGCCGAAGATTATATGCGTTTGTATGATGAGGCAATGGTTAATGACGGTAAAGCTGCCTTTTTTGGTGAACAAGGCATACAGGATTTGAAGAACGGGAAATATGCAGATAATAAGTGGTATAAAGAAATATACCGTAAAAATACATTGATTAATAATACTCATGTGGCTGTTTCGGGTAAAGAGAAATCCATTACTTATCGTTTTTCTCTTTCGAACGACTATCAGGAGGGTACTTTACCTAACAATGATTATAACCGTTTGATATTCAAACCTGATTTACACTTCCAACTGTTAAAGAACTTGTCTGCGCAGGTTAATTTGCAATATACACAGACAAATATAAAGAATCCGCAGGGAGGAACAACAATTTGGCAAACTCAGGCAGCGAGAATATCACCTGTTACTCCTATTTATGAGGCTAACGGACTATATGGGGTTGGTTCTTCGATGGGAGGAAACCCTATTGCCGGTGTCAATGAGGCCGGTTATTCAAAAGAACGTCACAAAGAGATGCTTGCTATATTTAGTGCTACTTATACTCCTTTGAAAGATTGGAATATAAAAGCAAACATATCTGCTTATACGCATGACCAGACGACAAAAGACCGTGTAAAGACTTATTATTTATATGATGCCGAGGGAAATGTGGCAAAGACGGAAAATCTTGTTTCTTCTTTGAAAGATTCTAATGCTTATCAATACCGTACACAATTGCAGTTTACTTCTGATTATGCGCTTACGTTGGCAGACTCACATCATTTCAAATTTTTGGCTGGTTATTCCCAAGAATATTTCAAGCAGGAAGGATTTTGGGCTTCCAGAGATAATATGCCGTTTGATGATATTGATGTATTGGGGGTAGGTAGTGATAATAAGCAGAATGGAAGTTCGACAACTCGTGATGTGGCTATACAGTCTTGGTTTGGACGTGTTAATTACGACTATCAGGGACGTTACTTATTTGAAGCAAGTTTAAGGGCAGATGGTTCTTCTCGCTTTGCAGAGGGACATAGATGGGGGGTATTCCCTTCATTTTCTGCCGGATGGAATATTCATCGTGAGAAATTTATGGAAGGAGCATCTTCCTGGTTGTCCGAATTAAAGATCAGGGGATCTTGGGGAACATTAGGAGATGCGGAAAAAGTAGGCTATTATCCGACTGCACAAGTCTTAAGTTATGATCCTAAAATTTATTCGTTTAATGGGAAATTGGTTGGTGGTGCATATAATAATGTCGCTATAAATCCTGATATTACTTGGGAAGTTTCAGAATTGGCTAATATTGGAATTGATTTTGGAATGTGGGATCAACGTATCAAACTGTCTGTTGATTATTTTAATAATCTTCGTCGTAATATATTATATACTCCTCCTGTTCCCTCTGAATTCGGACTTTCTGCTCCGATTTCAAATTTGTTGAGAATGAGAAATCAAGGGATGGATATTCTGACGTCTTATAATGACAGTAAAGGAGATTTCTCATGGGGAGTAGATATGAATGCGAGCTTCTCAAAAAATAAAGTGCTGGAAATGGGAAATTCGGATAAATGGATTGAGGGAAATGCAGTGACCTATTTAAACGGGCAGTATCAGTTACCTTTCGGTTATGAAGCCGAGGGATTGTTTCAGAGTGAAGAAGACATAAAGAATCATGCTGAGCAAGGAAATGTTCTTCCCGGTAACATAAAATTTAAAGATCAAGATGACAATGGAGTTATTGACGGTAATGACCGTGTTATCTTGAATGATAAATTACCGATTAATTATGGGTTGAACTTGCATTTTGGGTATAAGAACTTTGATTTTTCCATGAATATGTATGGTAAATTGAATGTGAAGAAATACATATCCGGTTATGAAGGATGGGCTTTCTATTTATCTCAGAATGCACGCCCTATGCATTTGGATGCATGGAGTGAAAATAACCCGGATGCCACTTATCCCCGGCTTACTTTAACGAATACGGCTAATGATACTCAATATAATAGCTATTGGTTGCGTAATGCCGATTACCTGAAAATCCAAAATGTGCAGATTGGTTATACTTTCTCAAAAGCATTATTGGAAAAGGTGAATATTAAATATCTGAGACTTTATTTGTCAGGACAGAATTTAGCGACCATTACCGGCTACGATGGCTTTGATCCGGAGGGCGGATGGTATCCTTTGTCCAGAACATTTTCATTTGGTATAAATCTTCAATTCTAATAACAGTATGAGACATTATCGTTTTTATATTTTATTTGTTGCTGTGCTTACATTGTCTGGTTGTGCAGATTTTTTAGACCGTGATCCGTTGGAACAAGCTTCTGCAAATACTTTTTGGAAAACAGAAGCAGATGTAGAGAAAGGAGTAAATGCCCTGTATCCGTTATTGCCGGGTGAAAGGGATTTTTGGAGAGATTGTGAGAGTGACAACTCTTTGATGACGAACTCGTGGGGAGAGAATGGTTTGGGATATATTTGCCAGGGAATACATAATGCGGCTACAGGCTATTTGTCTGAAGAATGGAAATACGACCATATTTATCGCATTCTTTATTGTTTGGACAAACTTCAGGGAATGGAAATAAAAGAAGAAAAAAAACAGCGTTTTGAAGGAGAGATACGTTTTATTTTAGCGTTGAAATATTACAGGATGGCGCGGCATTTTGGGGATATTCCTCTCATTAAGGAAAAACCTGTTTCTTTGGAAGAGGCTGCATTGCCTCGTTCTCCTAAGCAGGAGGTGCTGGACTATGCCATTGAAAATGTGGATAAGGCGATAGAATATTTGCCGGAAACTTATTCGGGAGATGATGTGGGCCGTATAACTAAGGGAGCCGCTTTGATGTTGAAAGCTGATATGTATTTGGATATGGCAAGTTATAAAAAGTTTCATCAGGGAGAGGAGGCAAAAGAACTTTGGAAGGAAGCAGCTTCGTTGGCAAAGAAGGTGATTGACCTTAATTTATATGGTTTGGAAAATGATTTTGCCTTTTTGTTCAAAGCTGCAGCCAACAATAATAATAAAGAAGTTATTCTTGCCCATCAGTATATGGAGGATGAATTGACGCATATGTTGCCTGTGTTATGTTCACCATCGGGAGTTGGGGTGACAGGTCGAGGATGGGCTAGTTTTTGCCCGACACGAGATTTGGTTGATTCGTATGAGATGACTGATGGAAAGACTATTTATGAATCCTCTTTGTATGATATGGAACACCCATGGGAGAACCGGGATGCGCGCTTGAAGAAAACATTTATGTTGCCGGGGGTGGATATTCTCAGACCGGATGGAAGTTATACTCCGTATATGCCTCATCCGGCTTATAATAATCCGGAACGCATTAATAATGAGGGTGGCGGAATAACGGGATATATGTATTTGAAATATAACGATTTGGAATTGGAGAAAGTTGATGCTTCATGGACGAATTTCAGCCTGTATCGTTATGCGGAAACATTGTTGATTTATGCAGAGGCTTTGAACGAATATGAGCCGTATAATGCAGAAATAGTATGGGCGGTCAATCAGGTCAGAAAACGTGCCGGTTTGCCCGGAGTCGACAGTCAACTTGGAAATCAGGAACGAATGCGTACTATTATCAGGGAAGAAAGAAGGCATGAATTTGTTGGTGAACATAAGCGTTATTTTGATATTTTGCGCTGGAAAACGGCAGAAGTTGTATTGAATCAACCCGGATATGGTATCAATAAGGATGAGCATACTGCTATCGGAGATTATACTCAGGAAAAATTCCTTGGGCAGGAACGCACATTCGATCCGCAAAAACATTATCTGTGGCCGATCCCTCAGTCAGCAAGAGATAAAAATCCTAATTTAACTCAAAATCCTAATTGGTAATAGATAAAATTAAATATATATGATTACACATTTACAGAAATGGAGCTTGTTGGCTCTTTTGGCAGCGGGCTCATTGTCTGCTCAGGAATGGAAACCGTCTGATTGGCCTGTGTTGAAGCATTATGATAAGGAGCATTTGTTTCAGATAGCTCTTCCTTTAGGCGGAATAGGAACAGGTACCGTATCTCTTGGTGGAAGAGGAGAGTTGCGTGATTGGGAAATAATGAATGTTCCGGGGAAGAAATATAGCACGGTAACTACCGGTAATAATGCTCCTTTCTTTTCTATTTATGTTAAGTCACAGGATAATATTCCTGTGACGACTTTGTTGGAAGGTCCTCTTTACAGCCATGAATATTTGCACTATGAAGGTCGTCCGGTTAACCATCACGGCTTTCCCCGTTTTGCCGAGGCCTCTTTCGATGGGGCTTACCCGTTCGGGCAAGTGAATCTTTCGGATGCCGAATTACCGGTTACTGTAAAGATAAAGGGATTCAACCCATTGCTCCCGGGGAATGCTGATGACAGCGGGTTGCCGGTGGCGGTGCTTGCCTATGAGGTTACAAATACCGGTGATAGTCCTTTGGAGGTTTCCGTGTGTGGCTCTATGAGGAATTTTATTGGGAAAGACGGCAGTAAGTTTCGGACAGACTGGAAAGGAGATTATATTCCGGTAGGTGCTGAGAAGAACAGGAATGAGTACAGGGAAAGTGGAAATCGGAAAGGTATTTATTTATACTCCGAAGGAGTTGACAAACAGGATCCGGCATGGGGGACAATCGCTTTGGTGACTTCTTCAACAGGACAAGTAAGTTATCGGACTTCTTCAAAAGCTGATTCATGGAATAATGCCATTTTGAACTTTTGGGACGATTTTAGCGAAGATGGGGTTATGGTAGAAAGGGAACAGCCGTCAGATGAAGATCCGATGGCTTCTCTGGCAGTAAAAAAAACAATTGCTCCTCAGGCTACGGAAACTTTTGTTTTTTATCTGACTTGGAATTTCCCGAACCGTAAAGGATGGTCATCTACCATAGTAGGTAATTATTATAGCCGACAGTTTGCTGATGCATGGGAAGTGGCCGAGAAGGTGATTCCCCGCATGAAGCAATTGGAAGAAGAGACTCTCTTGTTTGTTCGTTCATTTTTGAATAGTTCTTATCCTGAAACAGTGAAAGAGGCAGCTCTGTTTAACTTGGCTACTTTGCGCTCGCAGACAGTATTTCGTTTGCCTAGCGGTCATTTGATGGGTTGGGAAGGAATAATGGATCGTTTTGGTTCTTGTCAAGGGTCATGTACTCATGTCTGGAATTATGAAATGGCTACTCCCTTTTTGTTCGGTGGTTTGGCACAGACAATGCGCGATGTGGAGTTTAACTATGCCACGAAAGAGAATGGGTTGATGAACTTTCGGGCTGATTTGCCTTTGTCGGAAGCTGCAAAAGGAAATTCGGCTGCGGCCGATGGGCAGATGGGATGTATCATGAAGATGTATCGGGAGTGGCAACTGTCGGGTGACTATGCTTTTCTCCGGAAAAACTGGGGACAGGTTAAAAAAGTACTCTCTTATGCTTGGACAGAGAAGGGATGGGATGGAAATCAAGATGGAGTAATGGAAGGGTCGCAGCATAACACGATGGATGTGAATTATTTTGGCCCTAATCCTCAAATGGGATTTTGGTATATGGGGGCATTGCGGGCAGCCGAGGAAATGGCATGGGCTATGAAAGATAAATCTTTTGCCAAGAAGTGTCGGAGGCTATTTGAACAGGGTAGTCGGTGGATGGATGAACATTTGTTTAACGGTGAATATTATGAACATCACATTACTGATCCTGAAACTTTTGAATTCATCAATATGGAAGGTGCAGATGATAAAATTCCGGCTTTCCAGTTGGGCAAAGGGTGTCTGGTTGACCAATTAGTGGGGCAGTATATGGCACATATTTGCGGGTTGGGATATTTGGGAGACAAAAAGCATATTCATACAACTATGGAAAGCATTATGAAATATAACTATGTATCCGATTTCAGCCGTCATTTTAACAATATGCGTTCTTACGTAATGGGTGAGGAAGCAGGACTTCTGATGGCTTCGTGGCCTAAAGGACGTTTGGAAGTGCCCTTCCCCTATTTTGCAGAGGTAATGACCGGATTTGAATATTGTGCTGCTGTGGGTATGATATATGAAGGAATGACGGATGAGGCATTGACTTGTATCCGTTCTATCCGTGACCGTTTTGATGGTGCCAAGCGTAATCCGTTCAGTGAGCCGGAATGCGGACATCATTATGCCCGTTCAATGGCTAGTTGGGCGAGTGTGATCGCGCTGAGTGGATTTCACTACTCGGCAGTAGATAAACAAATGCAGTTTACGTCTGCTCCCGGAACCTATTTTTGGAGCAATGGGTACGCATGGGGAATGTGTCGGATTTCTGACGGTGAAGCCACATTGGAGGTGCTGAGAGGAACTTTGGGCATTGAACGCCTTCGTATTGGAGATGTGACTGTGAAAACGAAGAAAAAGCAACTTACGGCAGGAGAGTCCGAAACTATAAAATGGTAAATTAATGCGTTATTGGTATTTTTTATTGGTTTGTATCAGTCTTATATTGCCGGCCTGTCATGAACAGGCTGGCAATGTCCTGCATCCGGAAAAGACGTCGGTGGCTGATTGGAAGGAAAGCTTGCAAGAAAAACTGCCTTTGTTGGGGCATCGTAATTGGATTGTTGTTACAGATATGGCATATCCCTTGCAGGCTGATCCGGGTATCATCACTTTATATGCTCCTGAAACTTTTGGAAATGTTGCCGCTTTTGTCATGGACCGGATTCGTCGGTCGGAGCATGTCTTTGCGCATATATATCAGGATCGTGAGCAGTTGGCCTTGACAGAAGAACTGTGTCCCGGTGTGACGGCATACAGAAATTCGTTAAGTAAAGTATTGGATGGGAGTGAGAAAGTGACTTTTCTTCCTCACGAAGAACTGATTTCAAAGTTGGATAGTGTCAGCAAGCTCTATCAGGTGGTTGTCATTAAAACAGCTTTGACATTGCCTTACACATCTATCTTTTTTGAATTGGATTGTAAATATTGGGATGCGGTTCGGGAAGTAACTGTCAGGAAGCTTTCTATGGATGCGGTAGATAACCATTGATTGTGCTGTATTCCGTAATGTTTTTCATAAGGTTGTCATGTAATGGGGGGAGGGTAAAAGAGAAGATAAGTGCGGATCATGTTAATTTAAAAGCTGTCTACAGTATATTAGAATAAACCTTTTGTAGTTTGCGCAAAAGTACCGATATTTGTGCAAACTAAAAAGCAAACAATATGAAAATAGGAGATAAAGTTCGTTTTCTCAGTGAAGTGGGAGGCGGTATTGTAACAGGATTTCAGGGAAAAGACATTGCATTGGTGGAAGATGCCGATGGGTTTGATATTCCGATGCCTGTTAGAGAATGTGTAGTAATAGATGCTGATGATTATAATATAAAGCGCAAACCTGTTGCGCAGAAGGATGTGCCTGATGCAGCCAAATCCAAAGGGGCTGTGCAGACCGTGAAAAAGTCAATGGAAGAAGAGGAAGACGAACGTCCCATCACTTATCGTGCCGCCGAGCGTAAAGGAGGAGATGTGCTTAATGTAATGTTGGCCTTTGTTCCACAAGATATCAAAGCAATTTCGAGCACCGGTTTTGATGCTTATATTATCAATGACAGTAACTATACGCTTTCATTTGCTTATCTTTGTGCCGAAGGTCATAATTGGCGTGTGCGGAGTTGGGGAACTGTGCAGCCGAATACTAAATTCTATATCGAAGAGTTTGACAAGAGCATTTTAAATGAACTGGAGCATGTGGCAGTGCAAGTGCTTGCTTTTAAAGATAATAAGAGCTTTATGATAAAGCCTGCCGTGTCGGTGGAGCTTCGTATAGATACGGTTAAGTTTTATAAACTCCATACGTTCCGCGAAAGCATATTCTTTGAAGAACCATCATTAATTTATGATATTGTGAAAGATGATATGCCTGCCCGACAGACTTTTTTAAACGCGGACGATATTAAAGATGCGCTTTTGGCAAAGAAAGCTGTTGATGTTATTCCGGCACGTAAGCCTGAGGCGAAAGTTCCGCAGAGCGATATCGTAGAGATAGACCTTCACGCCCATGAGTTGCTCGACTCTACTGCCGGCATGAGTAATGGTGAAATTCTGAACTATCAGCTTGATGTGTTCCGTAAGACTCTGGAGGAATACAAGAGCAAGAAAGGACAGAAGATTGTTTTCATTCATGGCAAGGGCGATGGCGTTTTGCGCAAAGCCATCTTGCAAGAATTAAAATATAAGTATAAGAATTATCAGAGTCAGGATGCTTCTTTCCGCGAATATGGCTTTGGAGCGACTATGGTAACGATTCGTTAATATGCAGACATTAAAAGAATTTCTGAGGACAGACCGGTTCGCTTCATGCACCGGTGTGGAGCTGCTAGAAATAAAACCGGGGTATGCGCGTGCACGTATGTTGGTTACGGAACGACATCTCAACGGTGGAGGGGTGTGCCAGGGAGGAGCCTTGTTTACACTGGCTGATCTGGCATTTGCTGCCGTGGCAAATAGTCATCGCCGGCTTACACTGTCTGTGACAGCTAATATTACTTTCTTGCGTCCTGCAAAATCAGGATATGTGTATGCAGATGCTGCTGAGGTGTTTAATCACCATCGCATTCCTTTTGTAGAAGTGAAGATAACGAATGAGAAAGGCGAATTGATTGCTATATTTACCTCATCGGGCTATAGAAAAGAAACGGAGTTGCCGGTGGAGGATTTGGAATAATATACAGCAAGAAGAGGGCGTGTCGAAACGCTCATAAACTAAAAATCACCCTCGCCACAGGTAGTTGTAGCGAGGGCGATTTCGATAAGAAGGAAGTTTTGACACATTTGTATTCAGGTATTTATTATCCTTCTTTTACTTTCGCTTTTCCAATCTGTCCGGGTTCGACGAATAAATATTTATATCCTACACGGATAGCGGTCAGATTCAATGCTTCGAGACGTGCACGGCGTACCAGCAAGGCCGTCATTTCATGTATGCGACCGTCTACATAACCGATCATTTCACTTTCGTTCGTTTTTGCCGAGCCATACGTACCGGCACGTTGTACTACCATGAAAGGTGATTCCGTACCTTCTTTATCCATGCCGACAGCTATGGCAACATATATCCACATTGGTCCGTGAGCAACCACTTTACGTGCTGTGGCTGTGCGGCTTTCTCCTTTTGCCAGTGTGCCGTGACAACCACCTGCGGGTGATTGAATCAATGCCCCCAATCCATATACCGGGACCTTGTTATCAGATGCATCCAATGGCTGTTCAAACAAAATTTCTTCACTCGTTTTCGGGTGAGTGACATGATAATGGTTTGCTTCGGGTATCAGTCCTCTGATTTCGTCATCGCCAACAGCTCCGGTTACTAGTTTGACATTCAGTAAACTACCGTTTAAAGCAGCTTCGTATACCACATCTGTCAGTGCGGCATTGCTGGTTAATTCTAATTCTTTCATAAGTCAAGGTTCTTTTATTTGTTTTTTCTTACTACCAACACGTTGGAAGCCGGAAAAGATTATAAAAGAACGGCAAAATTTGTGAAAGGGATGCGAAAAAAGGGAGAAAGTATCGAAACTGATACTTCTTCCCTTTTAATCCTTATTTTTCGCTTCACCGTTATGGTGTCGGAGTGGCGTGTTTACTGGCGATAGTCAGCCAAATCATCTGCTTTAAACTTGCGGATGAAGTTGAAGTGTTTTTCTACTTCGGCTTCTGCATAGTTTACATATACATGGGCCGACTTGGCGAACAATTCAGGTGCTT
>OJNH01002186.1_pt1 | contig 13967 bp, 10 predicted proteins | sample 1597361 | NCBI WGS metagenome assembly OJNH01 (sample SAMEA2452136, study PRJEB22498) | human gut metagenome | biome: human feces; feature: human gut; material: feces | place: Australia | collected 2012
CTTATGTCAGGGATGTGGTCATCGTGATGTCTATACAGCTCTTAATGAGGTAGTGAAAGATTATCCTGATGCCCGTGTCTTCGCGGATATAGGTTGTTATACACTTGGTGCTCTGCCTCCTTTCCGGGCGATAGATACCTGTCTGGATATGGGTGCTTCCATCACCATGGCAAAGGGGGCTGCAGATGCAGGACTCTTTCCGGCTATTGCAGTCATAGGAGATTCTACTTTTACCCATTCGGGTATGACTGGTTTGCTGGATGCCGTCAATGACAAGGCGCAGATCACGGTTATTATTTCCGATAATCTGACAACAGCAATGACTGGTGGTCAGGATTCAGCCGGAACAAACAAATTTGAAGCTATTTGTTTGGGACTGGGCGTAGAGCCGGAACATGTGAGGGTGGTTGTTCCTTTGCCAAAGAACATGGAAGAGATTACCCGTATCATGAAAGAAGAAATAGAATATAAAGGGGTTTCGGTCATCATTCCTCGCAGGGAATGTATTCAGACATTGAACCGTAAATTGAAACAAAAAAAAGCAGAACAGAAAGCATGAAACAAGATATTATCCTTTCCGGTGTGGGAGGGCAGGGAATCCTCTCCATCGCTACAATTATTGGAGAAGCTGCCACGCGTTCAGGATTAACCCTTAAACAGGCGGAAGTACACGGCATGAGCCAGCGTGGCGGAGATGTGCAGTCTAATTTGCGCTTGTCGGATGAGGCTATTTCGTCCGATCTCATAGCGATGGGTACGGCTGATATGATATTGTCGTTGGAACCGATGGAAGCCTTGCGTTATTTGCCTTATTTAGGTAAGGACGGGTGGATTATCACTTCATCGGCTCCGTTCAAGAACATACCCAATTATCCGGAAGATGAAGCCTTGATGAATGAACTCAGGTCTTTACCTCATGTGGTAATGGTTGATGTGGAACGTTTGGCCAAGGAACACCAGATGCCCAAATGTGCCAATGTGATTCTTTTGGGAGCAGCCTCACGTTTTTTGGGTATTCTTACTGTAGAACAGTTGCGCGACAGTATTGCCCGGGTTTTTGCTTCAAAAGGTGAAGCCGTGGTGGAAATGAACAAACGGGCTTTTGACATAGGTCATGCCGAAGCTGAAATTTAAAACGGGCATTCTATGGCACAGGTATTTAGTAAAGAACTGGTAGAATCAGTGGTCAAGGAACTGCATGTGGCCGATCTGGCCAATGCCACAATTGGTGATGTCCTGCTGGTCGCTTCCAGATTGGAGGAACTGACCGGTATTCCTTTTATTCGTATGGATCAGGGGTCTCCCGGACTGCCGGCCAATAAGATCGGCATAGAGGCCGAAAAGGCTGCACTCGACCGTGGCGTGGGCTCTCAGTATCCGGCCGCGGCAGGAGTTCCGGAACTGAAATATGAGGCTTCCCGTTTTGTCAAGGCTTTTATTGATATTGATATTTCTCCCCGGGCATGTATACCTACTACCGGTTCTGTCGCTGCTTCGTTTGGTTCGTTTGTGGCATGTACCCAATGTCAGCCAGGAAAAGACAAGGTGCTGTTCATTGATCCGGGATTTCCCATCCAGAAATCCCAGTTGCGTATTATTGGTGCCCGGTGGGAACAGTTTGACATCTATCATTTCCGCGGGGAAGCCCTGCGTGCCAAACTGGAGTCTTATCTGAGCAAGGGGGATATTGCTGCCATCGTTTATTCCAATCCGAACAATCCGGCATGGATTTGTCTGGAGGATAGCGAACTGGCCATAATCGGAGAATTGGCTACACGCTATGATGTCATCGTACTTGAAGATATGGCCTATTTCTGCATGGACTTCAGAAGAGATCTGGGAAAACCTTTCCAGCCACCTTATCCACCTACAGTGGCCAAGTATACGGATAATTATATCCTTATGCTGTCTTCATCCAAGATATTCAGTTATGCCGGTCAGCGTATGGCTGTCGCTTGTGTATCGGATAAGCTGTTTGACAGACAATTCCCTGCACTTGCTGAACGGTATTGTGATGCGGGAGTATTCGGACAGACTTTCATAGCTTCTATCCTTTATATGATTACTTCCGGCTGTACAGCTTCTACCCAGTATGCTTATGCGGAAATGATGAAAGCTTCAACAGAAGGATTGCTGGATTTTTCTGCAGACATGAAAGAATATGCCCGTCGCGCGGAGAAAATGAAGAAGATCTTTACGGATAACGGATTCCATATCGTATATGATTATGATGTGACCCAGTCTGTCGGTGACGGTTTCTTCTTTACGATTGGCTATGGGAATATGAATAGTGGAGAATTGCTGAGAGAATTGCTGTATTATGGCGTCAGCAGTATTTCCTTGGGTACGACGGGAAGTGAACAGAATGGTATCAGAGCCTGTACCTCAAGGATGCGGGATGAACTTTATCCGGTGATGGAAGAACGCATGAAAGCCTTTCATGCAGATCATCCTTTGGTGTAGTATTGTATTGGAACAAGAAAAATTAAAAATTGATTTATAAAAAAGAAAATGATCTGGAATAAAAATAAAGAATGCATGAGCCGCGACGAGCTTCGTGAGCTTCAGGGTAAGCGGTTGCACAAACTGGTGGATCTGGTTTATCACAATACGCCGTTCTACCGTCAGAAAATGCAGGAACTGGATTTGTTGCCTGATGACATTCAGACAATAGACGACATCGTCAAGTTGCCTTTTACGACCAAGCAGGACTTGCGCGACAATTACCCGTTGGGCTTTATGGCTGCTCCCATGTCGGAAGTCGTACGTGTGCACGCGTCATCAGGAACGACCGGTAATCCTACAATCGTAGGATATACCCGTCGTGATCTGGAAATTTGGAAAGAAGTGATAGCCAGAAGCTTGACGGCTTATGGCGTGACTCGCGGTGATATCGTGTCAGTCGGTTATGGTTATGGCTTGTTTACCGGAGGTTTGGGAGCTCATTACGGAGTGGAGCACCTGGGAGCAACCGTGATACCGACTTCTACCGGTAATACGGAAAAGCATATTCGTCTGCTGCGTGATTTACAGGTGACGGGTATTGCCTGCACGCCTTCATACGCGCTTTATCTGGCTGAGGCTTTGCATAAGCAGGGATTGACGAAAGATGATCTGCATTTGCGTGTGGGAGCCTTCGGTGCAGAGCCTTGGACCGAAAGCATGCGTCGCGAAATAGAGGAGAATCTGGGTATTCAGGCTTACAATATTTATGGTCTTAGTGAGATCATGGGACCGGGTGTGGCTTACGAATGCGAATGTAAGAACGGCTCTCATATTGCAGAAGATCATTTCTACCCCGAGATAATCAATCCTGAAACAGGAGAAGTCTTGCCGTTAGGTCAGGAAGGTGAGCTTGTGTTTACGACATTGACCAAGACCGGTATGCCGTTATTACGTTACCGTACCAAGGATTTGACAGCTTTGATGCCAGGTACATGCGAATGCGGACGTACCAGCGTGAGATTTACCCGGATTTTGGGACGTAGTGATGACATGTTGATTATCCGTGGTATCAATGTCTTCCCGTCACAGGTGGAAAGTGTTATTCTGGAAATGCCGGAATTCGCTCCTCAATATATGCTGATTGTGGATCGTAAGAATAATCTGGATACATTGGAAGTTCAGGTTGAGTTGCGTCCGGACTGTCTGTCTGACGAACTGGGACAAATGATCGGATTACGTAATCGCTTGGCCAACAGATTGAAGAGCGTACTTTCTATTTCCGCTGATGTCAAACTTATGGAACCGAACAGTATTCCCAGAAGTGAAGGTAAGAGCAAGCGTGTGGTCGATAAACGAGTATTGGCTTAAACTAAAAAACTTAATCTTATGACAATCAAACAAATATCTGTTTTCTTGGAAAACAAGAGTGGAAGAATCAATGTGGTGACCAAAGCCTTGGGTGATCATGGTATCAACATGCATGCTTTCAGTATGACTGAAACGACTGATTTCGGTATACTTCGCCTTATCGTCTCCGATGTGGACAAGGCGGTAGAAGTGTTGCGTAAAGAGAATTTTGCAGTGGTCATAACTGATGTGGTTTGTATCAGTTGTCCCAACGTAGCCGGTGCATTGTCTAAGATACTTGAACATCTGACGGCACATGGCGTTTTCATAGAGTATATGTATGCATTTGCACAAGGGGATACGGCAAAGATCGTGATCAGACCGAGTGAACTTCAGGCCTGTCTTGATTTGCTGGAGACTGATGAATGCAATATACTTGGCAGTAAACAATTATAAGGATAAAGTTGTTTGAACCGAAAATATCCAAGGGGGACCCGGCAGTCTGAAAAAGATCCGGGTTCCCCTTTAATCGTGCAGGTTAATTGAACAGTTCGAAGGTGATCTTGAAACCAAGTCCTATGTTCTTCAATTGTTCCAGAGAGAGAAATACCCCGGCGTCGAATACAAATGTGCCGATGCCATATCCCAATTCAAAATAAGGTCCCAGATGATCCATGGTCAGCATGTTGACATAGATCCTTTCGTTTTGGATATGGCTGGTATATTTCATTAAATGTCTCATTAAGAGGAATGGGGCTTCAAAGGCAATATGGCCTCTGATGTAATAAGGTGACACGTTATACCATTCTCCGTCGAGTGCCTGGAATACGCCGCCGATTTCATCGCTCCAACCGTTAGGGAGGTTGCTTTTTCTGAAGTTGACGAAATCCACAAAATAGGTTTCTTCCATGTTGGTGAAGAATCCCATGCCGAACCGGTAGTAAAGATTGGACAGCAGACCGGTTTTGATGTGATGTTGCATGTCGAATTCAATTCGTTCATACACACCCGTGCAATGAAAGATGTTTCCTAACCCTCTTTCGTAATCCAGAATGAATGTAGGCAGTTTGGAACCCAGATTGATTTTTTGTCTTCCGTTCATGTAATAATACTGACCGGGAGTCCATTCCAGTTTGATACGCGGGGCAAATGTATTGTATTGTGGACGTATGCTCGATTTTAGTCCTTCTGACAAATCATTGGGGAGATTAAGATTATAAAAAGGAATGTCGGGCTTTTCTATCGGCGTTCTTCTGTGAAATATGACGCCGGTATGCAGAGTCAGTCCGTTGATGATTTCAAAATGGTTGCTGATCTCTATATTGAAGTCCGTGAATAGTTCCAGATTGAGCTTCTTGACATCCAGAATACTGTCAGTAGGTAATTTTTTCAATTCATCCAGGATCCTGCTGCTGCCGATTCGGTTGCCGTTTCCCATGTTGAAATGAAGACTTCCCCGGTGTTCAGGCCAATATACGTATTCAGAACCTATGTTCCAGTAAAATTCCCTGTTCGTAAAATTATAGCCAATTCGCGCTCCGGCATAGATGGAACGTTCCTGTTTCAGCATGGTGTTGAATTTGATGTCCTGTCGGTAAGAGATGCCGTTGCTTTTGCTGTAGCTGATCAGGAACGGATTGATGAAAGGCGAACTGCGTAATGAAATATTATCGGAAAGATACCATTTGTTGGAATCAAAGAAGAAATCACTGACTGAATTCCATAATTGTTTGTTTGAGAAAAGATTGGGCGGGTTTTCCGTCTGCGCCTGTATGGTGTCTTGTGAGCGGCGCGCTTTTCTGTAGATAAGGCGTTCTGCAGAGGTAAGCGGGGTAGGGCGTAGTGAATCAAACATTTGGAATCCTTTGAGATAAGCCTGTTTGTCACATTGTAGGGAAAATGAGGCCGTAAGATTGTAGTTCCTGTCCCGTGTTTCGGTGACTGTGTCGTTTTTAGTCTTGATATCATGGTATGTCAGATAGGCCTCGTAAAAACCGTCCACGACGTTGAAGGCAAATCCGAACGAAGCGTCCATGTCATATTTTACAGCCAGATATTCATCCTTTTCTCCTATTTCTCCCATGGTGATGTCACTGTGGAATGTGAGAAACTCAGATTTGCCTTTGAAAGTGATCCGTCTGACGCTCCATACCCCTTCGGTAATGATCATATTACCTTCAATAAGCTGAAAACTCTTGTTTCTGGGTGTGAAATGGATATGATATTCTATTCTTTGCCGGCTGTCACACGATACGGAGTCTATTCGGTAAACATAATACCTGTTGCTGTTCGGAGCCAAGGGAGACAGAAGTTTCTCTCCCAATAGATAGGGGGAATAGACATTCAGGTTGAAATAATCCAATGTGCCGGGAATATTTCTGGAGTCATCCAGTGTGCCGGAGAAAGCTTTTATCTTCTGGTCGTAGATGTTGGGAGCCGTAAAGTGCAAGTCGCTATAGGTTTCCATGATATAGCGGTTCTTGTCCTTTTTGCTGCGGAACAGTCCCGGTATATACCTGAATCCCCGGTTCTTTTTGATAATATCCAGTTGTGACTTGATATACAGGTTGGCATGATATTCCTGGATGAAGTCGGCATATTCGGCCGCAGCCGTATGCATGCGCCTGATGATGGAGTCTGCCAGTTCTGTTTTGGCTTTGACCGTCACCGTGCACATCAGAAGAATGATATATATGAAGATTGACCTTATTGTCACTCTGTTTTTTTTGATTTTTCTGCTGTCGGACAAAGTTAACAAAAAAAATGAATATTGTGGGAATCCGTCTTTTTTTATAATTTTGCACTCACGTTTACAAAATAGAATTTATGGGAGGTTTTTTTGGCACTATTTCGACTACGGGTTGCGTAGCTGATTTATTTTATGGTACAGATTACAATTCGCATCTGGGAACACGCCGGGGTGGTTTGGCTACATTCAGCCATGAACGCGGTTTCTTCAGGTCCATACACAATCTGGAGAATTCTTATTTTCGTACCAAGTTTGAAGGAGAGTTAGGCAAATTCCAGGGAAATTCCGGAATAGGTGTAATTAGCGATACGGATGCTCAGCCGTTGTTGATGAACTCACATTTAGGGCGTTTTGCCTTGGTGACAGTAGCCAAAATTAATAATATAGAGGCTTTGGCTGAAAAATTGCTGGCTCAGAACATGCATTTTTCAGAATTTAGTTCCGGTAAAATCAATCCTACGGAACTGGTCGCCTTGTTGATTAATCAGGGCAGTAATTTTGTAGAAGGTATTGAGAATGTATATCGTGAGATAAAGGGGTCATGCTCCATGTTGCTTCTTACTGAAGACGGAATTATCGCCGCCCGTGACAGCTGGGGACGTACTCCGATCGTGATAGGTAAGAAAGAAGGAGCCTACGCGGCAACAGGAGAATCAACGGCCTTTCCCAACTTGGGTTATGAAACCGTGTATTATCTCGGCCCCGGAGAAATAGTGCGTTTGTATGCCGATCATATGGAACAGTTGCGCAAGCCCAACAAGAATATGCAGATCTGTTCGTTCCTCTGGGTTTATTACGGTTTCCCCACTTCTTGCTATGAAGGACGTAATGTGGAGGAAGTTCGTTTTGCCAGTGGAAAGAAAATGGGTGAAACGGATGATGTTCAGGTTGACTGTGCATGTGGTATTCCGGATTCCGGCATTGGCATGGCTTTGGGATATGCCGCAGGTAAAGGGGTGCCTTATCAGAGAGCTATAGCCAAATATACGCCGACATGGCCTCGCAGCTTTATGCCCAGTAATCAGGAAATGCGTTCTTTGGTGGCCAAAATGAAGCTGATAGCCAATAAGGACGTATTAAAGGACAAGAGGGTCTTGTTCTGTGATGATTCCATAGTAAGAGGTACGCAGTTGCGCGATAACACAAAGGTTCTTTTTGAAGATGGAGTTAAGGAAGTGCACATGAGAATTGCCTGTCCGCCGTTGATTTACGGTTGTCCGTTTATCAACTTTACTTCATCAAAAAGTGATATGGAGTTGATCACCCGCCGCTTAATCAAGGAATTTGAAGGTGATGAAAATAAGAATCTGGACAAATATGCTACAACGGATTCACCGGAATACCAGCGTATGGTGGCTGAAATAGCCAAAAGATTGAATTTGTCATCATTGAAGTTCAATAAGCTCGAAACTTTGGTAGAATCAATCGGTTTACCCAAATGCAGAATCTGTACCCATTGTTTTGACGGCAGCAGTGCATATACCTTGAACGAAGAGAATACTCAGGAATAATACCTGCAACAGGGAATGAGTCATATAAAAATATGGTCCGGAAGTCAAATCCGGATCATATTTTTTTTAAGTTAATTCACGAAGAAACGGAACTGAAGATCGTTTTTTTAGGTGAGTTCGTGGGAGAAATAGGACAAATATGTGAAGTTTTGACTTATTTTACTATTTCAGATTCTTAAAAGTAGAGGTTTTTGATTAACTTGCAGACGTTTTAAAATATAATGAAAGAAATATTCGTATGAACAAGTTTGTCCGTTTGTTAAATAGATGGAGTGGAGTGGATGTGGAACGTTTGGAACAGCGTTTGCATGATTCCATTCAGAAAGAAAAATTGTTGAATGAAAACCTTCAGGAACTGCGGTCGGTGAATGAACAGTTGACTATGCAGTTGCAGGATGAGAAGACACGCCGGCAAACCAGTCTTCAGCAGTTGGACGAAAAAGAGAATCTCATAGAAGATTGGCAGAGCAAATATGAGGCGGAAATCCGTTCTCAGGAAACAGTTCTGGCAGAGTGTGAGGATTTGAAAAACAAGTTGGAATCTGCACAACGTAATGTGGCGCAACTGGAATCGGAGGTTACGGATCTTCAAAAGGTCCTGTCTGAAACGAGAGCCGACAGGGAAGATATAGCAGCGGAAAAAGTACAGATAGAAAAAGATCTGAATGAAAAGCTGCAGACCCTGCAACAAAAAATGGAGTCCCGGATCCAACAGGCTGCACAGAATGAAAATAACATGAAGGCCGCACTGGATGAGGCACATAAAACGGCGGCGGAAAAGGATCTTCAGATAAAGGAACTCAAGGAGGAGCAGGCACGTGTTCTGGCTGAAATGGATCAAAAGGAAGAACAGGCCAGAGTGCAATTGGACCATTTCCGTAAAAATGCCGAAGAAGACCGGGCGGCTCAAGATAAAAGGCTGAAGGAACTGGAATCGGAGATAGCCGCTTTAAATCAGGAAAAGATAGAACTCCGGACTGCAGTTCAGGACACGGAAAAAAAGTATGCCGGGGAAAAGGAACAGGTGATCAGGGAAAATGAACTTGCCTGTCAGAAACTGCGACTGCAACTCAATGACATACAGACTCAGCTTAATGATGCAGCACGGAACTATGAGCAGAAAATCGGTCAAATGACTGACGAGAGCGAGGCTTTGAAGAAAAGACTGGCCGATGCGGAACAGAAAGCATTGCAGCTTAATGCCGAAAAACGTCAGAACGAAGATGAGAACCGTGCCCATGTCGATACCTTGGAGAAAGCGCTCGCCCAGTTGAAGGAACAGATGGAAAGCCAGAGTCGGGAAGCCGAGAAAAAAGTCGAGACCATATTGGCGGAAAAGGCTTCTTCGGAAATGGCACGTGCAGAGAAGGAGAAAAACAGTATGATGACCCTTCAGGCAGAAAAGGCTGAACTTGAAAATGAAGTGGCGCAGTGGAAAAACACCTGCGAGCAGATCAAGCAGGAATTGAACCGGAAGGATCAGGATTATCAGGGTCTGGAGGAGCGTACACGGCGCGATCTGGCGCGTGTGCAGGACAAATTGGTGGCCATGGAGCAGGAAAGCAGGATGATGGCACGGAAAAACGAATCAGCCGAGTCGGATAATGCTGCCTTGCGTGACAAACTGGTCAGCCTCGAGACGGAACGGGTGAATCTGCGTCAGGAGAACAAGGAACAGCTCCAGAAACTGCAAACTGCGGAGGAAGAGATTGCCAGACTGAATGCGCTTATCCGCGAGATGGGAGAGGGTATCAGGGAAAAGGCGCCCAAGGTTTCTCCGTCGGTGCCCGTTGAGGCCGGAGAGACGGACAAATCCTGCTGGCCGGATATATTGAAGAACTTGAGTGAGGAAGAGCGGAATAAGCCATGTCTGAGGTTGACGGTAAAACCGTATATGAGTCAGTGCCTGTTTGACACGTCTGCCTTGTCTGTTGAAAACGGACGTTTGCTGGGAACAGATTATGTGCTGGGCATTTCCTATGCCGTCGGTTGTGAGGATATCGTGAAGGCGGAAGGTCTGGATTCCCCTTATTTAGAAGACAAGCAGAAGTTCAGTCCTGATAATCGTGACGATCTTGAGCGTCTGCAGGCCAAGCTGGCTGAAGCGGTGATGAATTACCGTCCGTTGAGTATTGATTATCTGGACCGCAATGGTATCGTTCGTCCGTTTAATTTGTATTGGGAATGTTTCCTGCCGCTGAATGACAGCGCTCCGGAGTTACCCAATGAAACCCTGTTCCAGTCCATGCTGAATGATGAGGTCAATCCGGAATATATCATTGCGAAATGTGCCAAGGATTTGAATCCGGAGGTCTTCGAACTGAACCGGATTCTCAGTGTGCGCCAGTTTGATAGTTTTTGCACTTCGGAAAAGGGAATCAATGCGCTGGCAGACGGACTTTATTATGCCGTCATTAACGGACAGGTGGCCTTGGCAGAGCTTATTTATGGCAATTTGCCGCAGTTGTTCCGTAATGATCCCTATATTGTGAGCAACTATGCCCATTGTTGTGTACTCAAGGGCAATCTGAAGGAAGCCCTCCGTCTGTATCTCAGCATAGATCCCGACAGTAAGGTGGATGGCAACAGAACATGGAAAGAAGTCTTGGCCTCCGATTTTGAGGATCTGGTAGACAGAGGACTGGAAGTGGAGAATTTTATGAATGTCATTCGGGCATTGGTGGCCGAAGGATGGGTCTTTGAATAAAAAAGAACGGATATGGAAAAAATGATTGAACATATTGAGGGGCAGAACCGTTTCATTCTGGTTGAAGATGGTGAAACGGCTCATGTGGATTATGTCATAGAGAACGGACAGATGGATATCAGGCACACTATCGTGCCCGAAGCCATTGGCGGACGCGGGATTGCTTCACGTCTGGTAAAGGCGGCATACGATTATGCGCTGGAACACGGACTGACGCCTGTGGCTACTTGCGCCTATGCGGCCGTGTGGTTGAAACGTCATCCCGAATACGGCGGCCGGATCAGTCCCGATTGTGTTGATGGGGCGTGTGCATTGTAAGAATGAAACAGATCGGAATACGGATTAAGGAAAGAACGGATTGTAGATGAATGCGTCCTATATTGTATTGACCGTCGTTATTTACTTTCTTCTGCTTTGTCTCATATCAAGGATTATGGGTGGAAAGGGAGATAACGACGCATTTTTCCGTGGAAACAGGCCATGGTGGGCGGTCGCCTTTGGTATGGTTGGAGCATCTGTTTCAGGAGTTTCTTTTGTGTCAGTGCCCGGTATGATTATCACGGAAAATATGACCTATATGCAAATGTGTGTGGGATTTTTTCTGGGGTATCTGGTCGTGGCTTTTGTCCTGTTGCCGTTGTATTACAGGCTTAAACTGACTTCCATCTATACTTATCTGGACTTGCGGTTTGGCCGTATGGCTTATCGTACGGGTGCGTCATTCTTTTTGTTGTCTAAAATGTTGGGCGCTGCGGCCAGATTGTATATCGTGTGTCTCATTTTGCAGCAGTACGTGTTTGGCGGTATGGGAATTCCTTTCGCGGTTACGGCCGTGGCTACGGTTTTTCTCATCTGGCTTTATACCTTCCGCAGCGGAATCAGGTCTTTGGTTTGGACGGATGCCCTTCAGACCCTGTGTCTGATGGTCGCTTTGGGCTGGATGGTTTATGAACTGTGCCGTTTGAACGGCTTCAGTCTGAATGAGGCCTGGCATTTTGTTCAGAGCAGCCCGTACAGTCAATGGATCGAATGGAACGAATGGAGCTCGCCCCGTCATTTTGTAAAACAGTTCCTGAGCGGAATTTTTATTGTGATAGTGATGACCGGGCTGGATCAGGATATGATGCAGAAAAACCTGACCTGTAAAAATCTCAGGGATGCACAAAAGGACATGTGTACGTATGGTTTTGTGTTTATTCCCTTGAATTACCTGCTGTTGGCACTGGGCGTATTGCTGTTGGCGCTGGCTTCAAAGGAAGGTATCCCGGTTCCGTCGCGGGGAGACGACCTGCTGCCGTTGTTCTGCGCAGAAGGCTATTTGGGCAAGGGTGTGCTGGTCCTGTTCACCATTGGCATTATTGCGGCCGCTTTCAGTAGTGCGGATTCCGCGTTGACAGCTCTTACGACAACCTTTTGCGTGGATATATTGGATGTGGAGCGTAAGTTTGCTTCGCCGGAACGGGTCCGTAAAAGGGTACATGCCTTGTTGGCCTTGTGCTTTATCGGTTTTATCCTGCTGTTCGAGAAAGTCAATAATTCCAGTGTGATCGTGGCCATCTTTGTGATGGCATCTTATACTTACGGTCCGTTGCTGGGATTGTTCGGATTCGGTCTTTTCACTAAACGTATGCCGGATAGCCGGATGGTACCGCTTGTTTGTGTTCTTGCTCCGTTGGGTTGTTACGTCCTTGACAGCCTGTCACAGGCCTGTTGGGGCTATAAGTTCGGTTATGAATTATTGCTGTTGAATGGTTTGCTGACCTTTGGAGGTTTATGGTGCTTCTCCAGAGAAGGCCGTAAAAATGGAATTTGAAAAAACAGAATGATGATGAATGTCGAAGCTAAAGGATAATTCTTTTTCTGCCCGTTTGGGGAGAGGCATTGGCCTGTTGTCTTTATTATGCTGTTTCCTTATGGGAAATAGCATGATACTGAAGGCGGACGGATTGCTTTTTTATGGCAATACCTATCCGGTTGGAGAGCGTACGTCCTATCGGGTATTTGAAGAAAATGACGAGCCGGATATGAACGGACGGTTACACCTGTCTTTTGATATCCGGATCAAGGATTTTAATACCTTCGGTTACATCTTCCATTTGAGGGATCTGATTTCCGGACATGAGTTAAGTCTGACTTTTACCTATAGGGATGAGGCGGAAAGCGTATTTCAGTTTAATTCTGACGGCCATGCCGTACTGGCTTCGGTCCGTATGCCGAATGACTCCATCAGGAACCGGTGGTTGCCGGTAGAGCTGACTCTGGATTTATGTTCCGGAAAAGTAACCTTGTCCGTAAACAGGCACCGGGTTACGGCTTCCGGCAGTCCGGGACTTAACGGAAGGATCCGTCCTGAACTGTATTTCGGCTCCACGGCGTCCGTTGTCGAACTGCCGACATTCGCCCTGAGGAAGCTGACGGTAACAGACGACAGCCGGACGTATGCTTTTCCTTTGGACGAAAGTCATGGAAACCGTGTGCACGACTCTGAAGGCACACCGGTCGGTGAAGTCGTGAATCCTTTCTGGTTGATCACTCAGGCCTACCACTGGACACCGCTTCTCGAAAAGGTATTGCCGGCTCCTGTGGGCGGGGTGTTTGATGCCGCAACGAACAGTCTTTACTTCTTTTCTTCAGATTCTCTTTATGTCTCTCGTCTTCCGGACGGAGACTTGTCGCAAGTGGCCTATAACAACAAGCTTCCGGTCAGGATGCGTTTGGGCACTTCTTTCCTTTCTGCGGACCCGAAGAAACTTTATGTGTACGAAGTGAATGGACTGCCTGCCGGTGAGACAACCATGGCGGCTTTGGATCTTCAGACATTGATGTGGCAGCCGGTATCCTCATGTGCCCTTCCCGTACAGCTCCATCATCATAACAGTCTGTATGACAGGCAGACTGGCCGGCTTCTGATTTTTGGCGGATACGGCAACCAGAGATATCACGACCGACTGCTTTCTTATGACCTGAGTCAGGACCGTTTTGATACGTTGGCGCTTGCGGGCGATCATATTACGCCTCGTTTCTGTTCGGGTATGCTTTCTGTGGGCGATTCCGTTCTCTATGTCTATGGCGGGATCGGTAATGATACCGGTGAACAGTCGGTAGGATGGGTCTACAGAAATGATCTTTACCGGATTGACCTGAAGCGTCGTCGGGTGGATTGTTGCTGGAATCATCCGATACAGTCCAAGGAAGCCGTAGCCGCAAC
>OJNH01002187.1_pt1 | contig 13966 bp, 9 predicted proteins | sample 1597361 | NCBI WGS metagenome assembly OJNH01 (sample SAMEA2452136, study PRJEB22498) | human gut metagenome | biome: human feces; feature: human gut; material: feces | place: Australia | collected 2012
TGTAGTCTCCGATGATGAAGAACTGGAAGCGGTATCCGGAGTATTTGCGGATATGTTAGAGGACGTTGATTTAATTTAGATCATATCCTATGGATTGTTCCGTGCCATGCACTCACACAATCCGTTCCAATATCACCATATTGCGAAGCATTCGCTCCGCTTTTATGCTCATATTGGGGCAGGTCATTAAGCCATAAAATCACTCCCGTGCAAGCACGTTGTGTTTTCAGGCTTATGACCTTGATATATGATAAATACAGGCAGTTCTGCGAGAAGGACGGTCTTATATTTATATATGATTTGTATGATTGGCAGAGAGGGATATTGGAGGCTTTGCCGGTTTCAGCATATAATGGTTTTGTGCTAAAAGTGACAGGGAATACACGAAGGGCATGAGAGATGCCGTTATTTTGATGGAATCGTAAGATCTGGGATGTCTGATCTCCACGGGAGTCTTTGAGAAGAGAGCCGTGAAAACAGGAGGTAAATCACAGGTCTTTGTTTGCAGAGCATAACAATCCGTTCTAACGCCGGGATACATACACTAAGAACAGTTGTATAGACGTATAGAATTTGGAGGTAATTTCGTTGAAAAAGAAAAAAGAGAATAGTAACGCTTCAGGCCTGAAGATCATTCCTTTGGGCGGTCTGGAGCAGATCGGTATGAACATTACTGCCTTCCAGTATGAGGACAGTATTATTGTGGTGGACTGTGGTCTGTCTTTCCCTGCAGATGATATGCTGGGAATCGATCTGGTCATCCCGGATGTGACTTATCTGAAGGACAATATCGACAAGGTAAAGGGTTTTGTCATCACCCACGGACATGAGGATCATATCGGAGCACTGCCTTATGTGCTGCGGGATATTAATGTTCCCATCTACGCTACCCGCCTGACCATGGGTATTATCGAGAACAAGCTGACCGAGCACAATCTCATGAAGAAGACCAAGCGTAAAGTAGTGAAGTTCGGTCAGTCCATTAATCTGGGCGATTTCCGTGTGGAATTCATCAAGACGAATCACAGTATCGTAGATGCCGCAGCACTGGCCATTTATTCCCCTGCCGGTATTGTGGTGCACACCGGAGACTTTAAGGTAGACTACACACCGGTATATGGAGATGCCATTGATTTGCAGCGTTTTGCAGAAATCGGCAAAAAGGGTGTACTGGCACTGATGTGCGACTCCACCAATGCAGAGCGTCCCGGCTTTACCCCTTCTGAGAAAACAGTGGGTAAGACCTTTGATACTTTATTTGAAGAACATAAGAACACCAGAATTTTCGTGGCAACTTTCGCATCCAACGTGGATCGTGTACAGCAGATCATCAATACGGCATACAAATTTGGCCGTAAAGTGGCTGTGGAAGGCCGCAGTATGGTAAATATCCTGGATACCGCCATCAAGCTGGAGTGCATCAATATTCCCGAGAATACACTGGTGGATCTGGATCAGATGAAGAATTATCCCGATGAGCAGCAGGTGATTATCACCACCGGAAGCCAGGGCGAAAGTATGGCAGCCCTGTCCCGTATGGCCAACAATATGCACCGTAAGATCACGATCGGTGCGGGGGATACCGTAATCTTCTCCTCCAACCCCATCCCGGGCAATGAAAAGTCCGTCACCAAGATCATCAACGAGCTGCTCCGCAAAGGCGCAGATGTTATTTTCCAGGATGCTCATGTATCCGGACATGCCTGCCAGGAAGAGATCAAGCTGATCTATACCCTGATCCATCCGAAGTACGCAGTACCCGTGCATGGTGAATACAAGCATCTGAAGGCACAGGCCAAGATTGCAGAAAGTCTGGGCATCAGTAAGGACAATATCTTCATCCTGTCCTCCGGAGATGTATTGGAAGTCAGCGAGGAACAGGCCAAGGTCAACGGCAGAGTACCCGTAGGAGCTATTCTGGTCGACGGTCTGGGTGTCGGTGATGTCGGAAATGTAGTATTGAGAGATAGACAGCATCTGGCAGAAGATGGTATTATGATCGTGGTCATGAGTCTGGACAAGGCCAGTGGAGAACTGGTAGCAGGTCCCGACATTGTATCCAGAGGTTTTGTATATGTGAAGGAATCCGATGAACTTATCGAGGAAGCCAGACGCACCGTGGATGATGCGCTGCAGGCATGTCTGGATAAAGGAATTACGGACTGGGGTAAACTGAAGACCACCACCAAGGATGTCCTCAGCGATTATGTATGGAAGAAGACCAAGAGACGTCCCATGATCCTTCCAATCATTATGGAAGTGTAATAGCAGCGATTGCTGGAAAGGTCGTAAGCAGATGAAGATTACATCGGACGAAAATGTAAATCAGGCTGTAGAGCAGATGGTACAGGCGATTCGTAATACCGACGCTTATCTGGAATATCAGAAGCAGCTGGCCCGCGTGAAGGAACAATCGGAACTTAAGAGACAGATCGATGAATTCCGGACCAGAAATTTTGAATTGCAGACCAGCAAGGACACCAACTTTGATAAGCTGGATCAGTTTACCAGAGAAAACGAAGCTTTCCGGGAGAATCCACTGGTGTCGGATTTTCTGGCGGCGGAGCTGGCATTTTGCCGTATGATGCAGGAGATCGGACTTTACGTTACCGATCAGATGCATTTTGAGTGAGCAAAAGGAAAGTCTCGAAGAGACGATTTTGCGAATGTATGGATCGAAATGCGGATTACTTGGATAAGAAAGGACAGAACACATGAAGGCAGCAAATTTGGCAGGTGCCGTATTGGGCGCTATCTTAAAAGTGGCATTTGCAGTGATCGTGGTATATCTGGTGTACACCGGAGCGTCTACATGCTACGACTATGGTTATCGTATTTTTACGGAGCCTGCGATCTCCAGCGGAGAAGGCCGCAAGATCACCGTGACCCTGACTTCAGACATGTCTGCGACAGAGATTGGTAATACGTTGCAGGAAAAAGGTCTGGTAAGAGATGGCAGACTGTTTGCATTACAGTATCTGCTATCCGAGTATAAAAAGGACTGGAAGCCCGGAACCTACGAATTGAGTACAGCCATGACCGCAGAAGAGATGATGGAAGTCATGGCCGGACAGACGGAAAGCGCAACGGAAGAGACAGTGGAGACTATAGACAACGGCAGTGCGATTACCGGTGAGACACAGGATACCACTGCAGTTGCACAGTAAAGTGTGAAATGAGGGACAGTATGATCATAGACGAGAGAATGTCTGCGTTTATCGATTCCCTGGACAGCGGGAATCCGGCGTGGCTGAATGAGATTGAAAAATTCGCTCTGGAGACACAGGTTCCCATCATACGCAGATCCATGCAAAGTCTGCTGAAATTTCTGCTGAAATTTACAAAGCCGAAGAGCATCCTGGAAGTCGGGACTGCTATCGGCTTTTCTGCGTTACTGATGAGTGAATATGCACCGGAGGATTGTCATATCACGACGATCGAAAAATATGAGAAAAGAATTCCTATTGCAAAGGAGAACTTCCGTAAGGCAGGCAGGGAAGACCGGATCACTCTGCTGGAGGGTGATGCTACGGAGATCCTGCGGGAACTGGAAGGCACCTATGATGTGATCTTTATGGATGCGGCGAAGGGACAGTACATTCATTTCCTGCCGGATATCTTACGCCTGTTGCCCCCTGGCGGACTGTTGATCTCCGACAACGTATTACAGGACGGTGATATCATAGAATCCCGTTTTGCCGTAACCAGAAGGAACCGGACCATTCATGCAAGGATGCGGGAATATCTGTATGAATTGAAACATCATCCGGAACTGGAGACGGTGATCCTGCCGGTAGGTGATGGAGTGACACTGAGTACGAAGAAAGAGGAAAGCACGGTTACTCAAAATAAATAACATAATAATACGGGTATTCCCAGGTCTGGTAAGCCAGTCCGGACTCTGACAGATTCTGCAGGAATTCATTGTTCTTTTTGTATACCACATAGACGGAAGAAGGACTGATCTCCGTGGAATAGTCGGTGAGAAAATGATAAGTGTGTATACCGTCGGTAAAGGTTTCTTCATCCTGAGTATCATAAGGAGATGCGGGATAATAAAAGAAGAAAAACTCCTTCATGTTGACCAGATCCACATAGAGATCCGCATAATCCAGGTTGAGATTCACATCATCCACACACTCCCGGAAGGAGATGGAATACAGATAATTCGGGCAGACGTCGGTCATGGTATAGACCCGGAAATAAAAGCTGCAGAAAGAGATGCACCATAAGAGATAACCGGCGGACAAAAGGAGCATAAAGCCTGTGTGATAAGAGGACAGGAAACGGCAGCAAAGGAAAAGTCCTTTTATCAGGAAGAAGAGATAACTGATAAAGAAACTGTTAGCCCGGTAGACATAGCCGGATCCGGACAGACCAATGGTGATGAGACCGCTGAGAAAGAACAGCAGATAGATGCTGTCGGCCTGAAAAGTCCGCTTGTACAGAGAGACAAGAAAACTGTAAACTGCACCGATAAATCCCAGAACAATAAAAGGAATGGATAAGGGATAAAGCGTGTAAAATTTAGGTACGGCATCTAAACGGTAGGAACCACATGTCAAGGTAATCTTTATGATATCTTTTATATTTTCCCAGAAAGAAGTGACTCCCACATCGGACATGCGCTCGGAGGCGATGGGAGATATGGTAAGCCCCAGAAAATGAATGGTTTCCCAGTGGAATAACAGGGAGCATACAAATAATATTACGGGCAGAGCTGTAATACATACACATGCAGCCCAGAGCAGAACCCGGCGGAAGGATATTTCTTTCGTGTATAGCAGATACAGGGAAATGCAGATCAGAAAAATAGGGATCAGGAAGTAACTCAGTGCATACGAATACATCGTGATACCAAAAAAGACTCCGGATAATATAAGGTTCCGAAGGGTCTTAGTCTGTGTGAAACGGATGAAAAACAGCAATGCTACAGCTGAGCAGCACAACATAAGATTACAGTCCAGGGCAAAACGGGCGGACATGATATAATAGGGGCAGACTGCCAACAGGAAAGCAGCAGCAATACTCCATTTTTGATCATCGAACACCAGACGGATACTTTTGGTCCCGACAAAAAACAGCAACAGGCTTGCAAGGACGGCGGGAATTTTGAGAAGCGTAAGAGACAGGTTGCCCTGTCCGACTGTCCGGATCAGCAGAGCCAGTAAGTAGGTATAAAGAGGACTCTGACCACCATAAAAATTCTGAGGGTAAAAAGGGCGTACATTGAGATACCGGTCGGTTCCGTAATGAGCCAGACACCAGGCATTATAACCCAGTCCTGCTTCATCGATATGAAGAACGTCAGGCAGGCTTTCCAGACGATAAACGCGCAGGAAGACCGCAATGAGAAACAACAGCAGGATGGCTGCGGAATACCAGTATTTTTTCACCAGAGATTTCAGATCCTTCATTTGTGGATACCTCGCAATCAATCAAAATAAAATAAGTAATACGGTGAAAATTCTACCGTATGGCAGGAAAGTCCGGAATCGTTCAGATAAGAAATAAATTCCTGATTTTCTTTGCGGACAATGTAGGCTGCGGAAGGAGAGAGCGGAGTGGAAGCATTCAGTATATAATGCTTGGGGATTTCACCGTCTTCTTCCCGGGCGGACAGGGGAACGCGCTCATAAGGAGAAATAGGATAATAAAAATACAAAAACTCCTCTACATCAACGCAGTCCGCATAGATTTCTTTATCCCCGAGATTTTCGTCAATATAGGTGACAATGTCGGAAATATCGGCAAAATAGAAGGAATTTGCATAGGTATGCAGATCCAGCACGGAATATATAGTGTAATAGTAACGCATAAACGAAGCAATCCACAGCACATAGCCATAAGCCAGAATGCTCAGAAATGCTTTCCGGTAAACGGTAAGAAAATCGCAACATGCCCGGATACCACGGAGAAAAAAGAACAGATAACAGATATAGATGCTGTTGGCACGATATAGATGATCTGTAGGTGTCAGAGCAACCACAAAGGAGCAGCTGATGAAATAGAACAGATATACTGTGCCGGAATGAAAACAGCGTGTCCGGAAGGAATTTCCGAAGTCATAAACGGAACATAACATTCCCAACAGGATAAAAGGGATGGAAACCGGGTATAAGGTATAGAATTTATCCACGGAATCCATAGGATAAATACTGTATGTCAGAGTGATCTTAAGATTGTTCCACAGATTTGCACCCAATGAGGAAAAAGAAATTTCATCCATGCGGTTGCCGGAAATAGGAGAAATTGTAAAGCCGAGAAAATGAATTGGCTCTGCATGGAAGAGAAGTGTGTAGGCAAAAAGGATCACAGGCAATGCCGTAATGCAGACACTGACCGCCCACAACAGTATTCTGGGAAACGTGATTTTTTTATGGTAAAGCATGTAAAGAGAGATCAGAACCAGAAAAATAGGTATGATCAGATAACTCAATGCATAAGAGTACAAGCTGATACCGAAGCAGACTCCGGACAGAAGTAAAGTATGCAGTTTTCCTGTTTTCAGATACAAAAGCAGTACAAGAACAGAACAGGAAATGCAGCACAACATCAGATTGCAGTCCAGGGCATAACGTCCGGACATCACAAAATACGGGCAGAAACACAGAAAAAGAGCAGCAGCGAAGGTGATTTTTTTATTATCAAAGATAAGGGACATGCTCCTGGTGCCGGTGATCCACAGAAGAAGACTGGCAAAGGCAGCAGGAAATCTTACCAGAAAAACGGACAGATTCCCCTTCCCGAAAAACTTGATCAGCAATACGACAAGGTAAGTATAGAGAGGGCTTTGGCCACCGTAAAAATTCTGCGGATAGAAAGGCAGCACATTGAGATAACGATCGGTACCGTAATTGGCCAGACACCAGGAGTTATATCCAAGAGCGGCTTCGTCTATATGTAAAACATCCGGTAAAACGGTCAGTTTATAGAATCTTAAAAATACTGTGACACAAAACAGAAAAAGTAATGTGATCTGATACCAGTTTTGTTTGCATAAATTCTTCATCTCGTGTATCCTTATATATTATGATGTCGGGGTCAAAAGCCCCCGACTTTGATGCCTACGGATTGTTCCGTGCTACGCACTCCCACAATCCTACCCAATATTCGCATATCGTGGGATTATCATCCCACTTTTCCCGCTGATCTCCCTGTTGTATAATGCGGGATTTCACGGATACCTGCTGCTGGGATATGTGGTGTATCTGCTGGGATCGAAAAAGGGAAAGCGGATTTTGCTGATAGTACCCACACTGCTGGTGTTTGCGGTATGCATTCTTTCCCCGGTCAACGGAGAACTGCGCTATATGCTGCCGGTGATGATAATGCTTCCGCTAAATCTGACATGGTGTGCTTATCAGGAAAGAGAATCTGTTGCAGAAAAAGAGGAGAAATAAAATGACATATAAAAAACCGGAACTTTTAATCCCGGCCAGCAGCCTGGAAGTATTAAAAACGGCTGTTATTTTTGGGGCGGATGCTGTTTATATCGGCGGAGAAGCTTTTGGACTGCGGGCCAAGGCAAAAAATTTCAGCAGTGAAGAAATGGCGGAAGGAGTTGCATTCGCCCATGCACATGGAGTGAAGGTTTATGTGACGGCCAATATTCTGGCGCATAATTATGATCTCGAGGGAGCCAGAAAATATTTTGCCGAGCTGCGGGATATGAAGCCGGAGCAGCCGGATGCGCTGATCATTTCCGATCCGGGAATGTTCATGATCGCCAAAGAAGTCTGGCCCCAGGTGGAGGTGCATATTTCCACGCAGGCCAACAATACCAACTATGAGACATATCTGTTCTGGTGGAAGCTGGGAGCCAAAAGAGTGGTGTCTGCCAGAGAACTGTCACTGGTAGAGATCAAGGGAATCCGGGAGAAGATTCCTGCGGAAATGGAGATTGAGAGTTTTGTCCACGGGGCAATGTGTATCTCTTATTCCGGCAGATGTCTGCTGAGCAATTTCTTTACAGGAAGAGATGCCAACAGAGGTGCCTGCACACATCCCTGCCGCTGGAAATATGCGGTGATGGAGGAGACCCGTCCCGGAGAATATCTGCCGGTCTACGAGAATGAGCGGGGGACATATATTTTCAACTCCAAGGATCTGTGCATGATCGAACATATTCCGGAGCTGGTGGAGGCAGGAATCGACAGTCTCAAGATCGAGGGGCGTATGAAGACCGCATTGTATGTGGCAACGGTAGCCAGAACCTACCGGAAGGCCATTGATGATTATTTTGCCGATCCGGAGCTGTACGAGAAAAATATGGACTGGTACAAGGCAGAGATCTCCAAGTGCACCTATCGTCAGTTTACGACGGGGTTCTATTTCGGCAAGCCGGATGAAAATACGCAGATCTATGATAATAACACTTACGTGAACGAATATATTTATCTGGGAATTGTGGAGGCAGTAAAGGATTCTCTGTGCCGGATCGAGCAGCGGAACAAATTCTGCGTGGGCGATTCCATAGAAATCATGAAGCCTGACGGCACTAATGTACCGGTCACGGTGGAAGCTATGTACACCGAGGAGGGAGAAAGTGTGGACAGTGCACCCCATCCCAAGCAGGTGCTGTGGATAAAGTTATCCATGCCGCCGCAGGAATTTGATTTGCTGCGTCAGAAAAATGCTGATTGAGAAAGAGTGACCGGAGGTAACGCCTTATGAAAAGGGAAGGCAGAATTCATAAAGGAGTGTCCATAGGTGCCTATAGTATTCTCATCGCTTTTATGCTGTTGCTGTTGTGGACAGTACTCAGGTATCCGGGGAATCATCTGATCCCATGGCAGATGGCTCTGGGGGTGGCTGCTGCTACAGTGTTGCTGCTGGCGGCCGGTGCGGCATGGAATAAAATATATACGGTGACAGGCCGGAGAAATTCGCTGTATGCCGTAGCGCTGGTATTGTTTGGGGTGCTGCTTTATGTGGTTTCATTGAGCCGGCAGGGGAATGAGAATACTCTGCTGGATTACACCTATGTCTATCGGGATGCTCTGAATCTGGCGAACGGGAGAGAACTGGAAGACACCAATTATTTTTTGACCTATTCGAATAATCTGAAGCCGATGCTTTTGCTTTCCGTTCTGTTTCGGATGGCATTGCTGATGGATGTGTCCCCATTTTATTTTGTTTTGCTGCGGAATGTAATTCTGGTGATGCTGGTGGCATGTGCCTGTGGTTATCTTGCGGAACGGAATGGGGATACTTGCTGGAGATTTCCGATCCTGCTTGCCTTTGTATTTCTGCTTCCGATGTGGGAGATGACTGCCGTGTTTTATACGGATTCCATGAGCTTCGGTATGGGAATCCTGGGACTGGCTTTCCTGAAATTGGCGGCAGCATCCAGGGGGAAGCGCCGGCAGATCCTGTGGGCGTTGCTTGCGGCCGGTATGGCAGTACTGGCAGGCACATGGAAGATCACAGTGATCATACCGCTGATCGCATGCGCTGTGATCCTCTTGTGGCAGAGAGTGTCGGTGGACCGTCGAGTGACATTGCTGTTTGGAGGTTTTGTCGTGATTCTTGGAGTGGCTCTGCAGCTCTGGGCCAATTCCTACGAGATCACAAAGGAAGCATCTGAAACAGCCAATCCTGTGATCAGCTGGGTGGCACTGGGAATGAAGGAAGACGGTTCCTGGACCAACAACACAGAGTTTGTGGATCATATGTATGAATTTTCCACCAGACAGGAAAAACAGCAATACAGTATGGAATATATTCGTGAAAACAGATCGGAATTCTGGAATCCCGTACATTTGCGCAAAAAGGCAAGCTATAATTTTGCCAACGGAAATCTGGGGGCCAGTGCATTTTTGAACGTGGAGTACAGCGATGGAACCCTGCTCTGGGAAATGTTTTCGCCCTGGGGAAAATACTACTGGCGCACCTGTCAGTATTGTTTCTGCTATCTGGTGTCCATGTATGTGCTGTTACTGATCGGAATGATCCTCAGCCTTCGCAATATTATCAGAGATCAGGAACCACCTGTAATGTTGATGATCTGTCAGTTGGGATTTATCGGTATCGTTGTTTTTTTAATGTTCTGGGAAGCCAGTGGAAGACAGATGTACAATCAGATGCCCGGAATCCTGCTGGGAAGTGTTCTGAGTATAGAGTATTTTTGGAAAAACTTATCACTAAAACCTCGAAAATAGTAATTGACCATTATAACGCACATGTTGTACACTGTATTCGATATTATTCTATAGTATGATGCCAGGGTCAAAAGGTCTAAGCCCACATGAGCTTGCTCATATTGAGTAGGATCGTGAGAGTGCGTAGCACGGAACAATCCGAAGCCATCACAGTATACCGAAGGGAAGTAGGGACATGCGCGAAGAATTGAATGTAGAGGAGCTTTTTGCCAGCAAGGTGTTTACCCTGGGCAAGATGAAAGAGAGGCTCCCAAAGAGTACTTACAAAGAAGTGAAGAAGATCATGGATCAGGGAGGAGAACTTTCCCTGGCAACTGCGGATGTAGTGGCAAGTGCCATGAAGGATTGGGCCATCGAGAACGGTGCCACTCATTATACCCACTGGTTCCAGCCGTTGACCGGCATTACCGCAGAGAAACATGATGCTTTTGTGACACATCCTGATGAGGATGGCCGGATGATCATGGAATTTTCCGGCAAAGAACTGATCAAGGGAGAGCCCGATGCATCTTCTTTCCCTTCCGGAGGCTTACGTGCTACCTTTGAGGCAAGAGGTTACACTACATGGGACATCACCTCCCCCGCATTTATCAAAGAGACCGCTACCGGTCCGACCCTTTGTATCCCTACAGCATTCTGTTCTTATAAAGGCGAAGCACTGGATAAGAAGACACCATTACTTCGTTCCATGGAGGCTCTGAGCAAGCAGGCGATCCGTATCGTCCGCCTGTTCGGCAATACAGAAGCTACCAAAGTACTGCCTTCCGTTGGCGCGGAGCAGGAATATTTCCTGGTAGATTCTGCCAAGGCTTTGCAGCGTGAAGATATTATTTTCGCCGGACGAACCCTGTTCGGTGCTCCCGCCCCCAAGGGACAGGAGATGGATGACCACTATTTCGGTGTTATCCGTGAGCGTATCGGTGGTTTCATGCATGATGTCAATATCGAGCTGTGGAAGCTGGGTGTAACATCCAAGACCCAGCATAATGAGGCGGCTCCCGCACAGCATGAAGTGGCGCCCATCTACGAGTCTGCCAATGTGGCAGTGGATCACAACCAGCTGGTAATGGAGACTCTGAAGCGTGTGGCAGGCAAGCACGGTCTGCGCTGCATGCTGCATGAGAAGCCTTTTGCCGGAGTAAACGGTTCCGGTAAGCATAACAACTGGTCCATCACTACGGACAATGGTGTAAACCTTCTGGAGCCCGGCCAGACCCCCAATGAAAATATTCAGTTCCTGCTGGTACTGGCATGCATCATGAAAGCTGTAGATACCCATGCGGATCTGCTGCGTCAGAGTGCGTCCAATGTAGGTAACGATCACAGACTGGGCGGTTACGAGGCACCCCCTGCCATTATTTCGATCTTCCTGGGCGAACAGCTGGAGGATGTGGTGGCACAGTTGGTGGAGACCGGTAAAGCAGACAATCTGAAAGAAGGCGGTGTACTTCGCACCGGTGTATCCACATTGCCGGATTTTGTAAAGGATGCTACCGACAGAAACCGTACTTCACCGTTTGCCTTTACAGGAAATAAATTCGAATTCCGTATGGTGGGAAGCGAGGATTCCATCGGAAGCCCCAACACCACCCTGAATGCCATTGTGGCAGAGGCGTTCTGCGAAGCTGCAGACCGTCTGGAAGGTGCGGAAGATTTCGATATGGCAGTCCATGATCTGATCAAGGAATATATGACGGAGCACCAGCGTATTATTTTCAATGGCAACGGTTATGCCAGGGAATGGGAAGAGGAAGCAGCCAGAAGAGGACTGCCCAATATTCCTTCCATGGTAGCAGCAGTAGATACTCTGACTACTCCCAAGGCTATCCATCTGTTTGAAAAGTTCGGTATTTTCACCGAGGCAGAGCTGCGTTCCCGCGCGGAGGTACTGTACGAGACCTATGCAAAGACCATCAATATCGAGGCACTGACTATGGTGGATATGGCAAACAAGCAGATCATTCCTGCAGTCATGAAATACAGCAAGTCGCTGGCAGATGCTGTTATTGCTATTACGGAAGCTGGCGGAGACACCTACGTGCCTACCCGTATGTTGCAGCAGATTACACAGAAGCTGACAGAGATGGAAAAGGCATCCGAGGCACTTCTCGAGGTGGAGAAAAAGGCTTCCGCCATGGAGAGAGGCAAGGAGCAGGCATTCTGTTATCATGATGAAGTCATGGTGGCAATGAACGCACTGAGAAAACCTGCGGATGAACTGGAAAAGCTGGTAGACAAGAAGTACTGGCCGTTCCCGACCTATGCGGATCTGTTGTTTGAGGTATAGAGCACTTCAGAGATCGCTTCGGATGCAAAAGTAAAGCCTCGTAGAGGCGATTTTGCGAATGGAGTTCTGAATAGTTACAATTTTTTCAAAAAAGGTATTGCATTCAAAAAAAATCTGTTGTATAGTAATGAGCCATAGAGGAGCGATCCTCACAAGTTAATATTTTTCAATGCGGAACGAAGGCGTTTACACGAGGAGTGTAGCGCCTTTTTTTGTGACTATTCAGAGCCAGCCGGAAAGCATCGAAGATGCGATTTTGCGCATGTAAGTTCTGAATAGCAACTGTGCAAGTAAGTCGCAGGAAGCATGGAAAATAGCAAGAATAAGGAGGAAACGAAGATGAGTGAAGTATTAAACGTGGAAGAAATCTTTGGCAGTAAGGTATTCACTCTGGGTAAGATGAGGGAAAGATTACCCAAGAGCGTATACAAAGAAGTGAAGAAGATCATTGATCACGGCGGAGAGCTGTCTCTGGCCACCGCTGATGTTGTAGCAAAGGCAATGAAGGATTGGGCCATCGAGAACGGTGCCACCCATTATACCCACTGGTTCCAGCCTCTGACCGGAATCACCGCAGAGAAGCACGATGCATTCGTAACCCATCCCGATGAGTACGGCAAGATGATCATGGAGTTCTCCGGTAAGGAGCTGATCAAGGGCGAGCCCGATGCATCTTCCTTCCCCTCCGGAGGCTTACGAGCTACCTTCGAGGCAAGAGGCTATACTGCATGGGATATCACCTCTCCCGCATTCCTGAAAGAGGATGCAACCGGCGTGATCCTCTGCATTCCCACTGCATTCTGTTCTTACAAGGGTGAGGCACTGGATAAGAAGACACCGCTTCTTCGTTCCATGGAAGCAGTCAGCACACAGGCACTGCGTATCGTAAGACTGTTCGGCAATACCGAAGCTACCAAGGTCGTAGCTAGCGTGGGACCGGAGCAGGAATATTTCCTGGTAGACAGAGACAAATACTTAAAGCGTGAAGACCTGATCTTCGCAGGACGTACCCTGTTCGGTGCACCCGCACCCAAGGGACAGGAGCTGGAGGATCATTACTTCGGTACTATCCGCGAGAGAATCGGTTCCTTCATGAAGGATCTGAACATTGAACTGTGGAAGCTGGGCGTAACCGCCAAGACACAGCATAACGAAGTGGCTCCCGCACAGCACGAGCTGGCTCCTATTTATGAGACCGCCAACATTGCGGTAGATCATAACCAGCTGGTTATGGAGACCATGAAGAAAGTAGCAGGACGTCACGGTATGACCTGCCTGCTGCACGAGAAGCCTTTCGCCGGAGTGAACGGTTCCGGTAAGCATAACAACTGGTCCCTGGGAACCGATAACGGTGTCAACCTGTTGGATCCCGGCGATACTCCTAACGAGAACATCCAGTTCCTGTTAGTACTGGCATGTATCCTGAAAGCCGTAGATACCCATGCAGATCTGCTTCGTCAGAGTGCATCCGATGTCGGCAACGATCACAGACTGGGAGCTAACGAGGCACCCCCTG